>WLWD01000652.1_pt1 | contig 216375 bp, 141 predicted proteins | sample 6712731 | NCBI WGS metagenome assembly WLWD01 (sample SAMN12718690, study PRJNA576275) | sponge metagenome | isolation source: marine sponge | host: Mycale hentscheli | place: New Zealand: South Island, Marlborough, Capsize Point | collected 2014-11-01 | reverse complement strand
CACCTCACATACATTGGGTAGAATTTAAATGTATTGATTAAGACTTTCAATGCAGTGATTACAATTTAAGAAAGTAATTGAGGACCTGATCATTTTGTTGCTAATTTCATTGCACCGATCGTATGCAAGTGCATCACTCTGTAGCGACCTTTGAACTCGAACTCACTGCCATGTTTGACACCATTTGATTTCAAGAGTAACTTCACTAAGTCTGTGTGGTGATGTGTATATGACCTCAAGAACAACATGAGGAAAGGGGAGGGGGTTAGAGTGGAGGGGAAGAATAAACTTCAGTTCCCTATACTTTGGAACTAGTTTTCTTTTAAATAATAAATTGTCAGTTAACCCATTGTGTTGGGAACCAAAGGAAGTGAATTTTCAAACTCTGAACTGAAATTTCCTCTCATTGCTTCCTCCCTTTTGTCCTTTCCAGGAAGTGTAAAGGTCTGGGACCCTCGACAAAAAGATGAGCCAGTAGCTTGCATGGAGCCTGCTGAGGGAGAAGTGAAGAGAGATTGCTGGGCTGTGGCCTTTGGAAACTCCTACAGTGATACCGAAAGGTGTGTTTGCGCGGGCTACGATAATGGAGACGTGAAGCTCTTTGACCTGAGGACCATGACTCAAAGATGGGAGACCAATATAAAGAATGGGGTGAGAATGTGAGATCAGTATTAAGAATGGGAATATTAAGAATGGGATGAGGATGTTAGACCAATATTAAGAATGGGATGAGGATGTGAGACCAATATTAAGAATGGGATGAGGATGTGAAACCGCGTCAGGAAAAGAGGATAAGGAAATGAGACTAGTGGGGTGAGGATGTGAGACAAATTTTGTGGGAAGTGATACCAATGTGAGATGTGAGACTAGTGTAATCAGGGCTTCATGTAGAGGGGGGGGGGGGGGGGGGGGGGGGTGGCCTGGAATTCCCCCCCCCCTCCTCAATAAATCTGAATTTTTAATTATAATTATAAATGGTAACTCATACCAATATTATTTAAAAAATGTAAACCAAAGCACAATTCTTCTACTTTTTTGTTTGAAAATCTCTAGAACTTCATCAAAGTTTACAGCCGAAAGTTCAGGGCCTCAATGGCAATTCTTACAAGCTGACGAAGGTTTTAGTCAGTGATACTGCTGCGTATACGGGTCTTAATGAGCTTCATATGTAGCTGGAAAATCTTTCAACTGGTGCTGTTCTAAGGAAGGACGAGGAGTGTTTTCAAAAGTTTAAATGTTTCTGAAAAAAATCCCCGTATACCTCTGAAGTTTAACAGTGGACAAAGCAGCTCATATTAGCATTACCCCCCCCCCCCCCCCCCCCCCCCCAAACCTGAGGACCCGCACCCTCCCCTCTCTGTGGCCTATTTAGCCACACGCTATCCTAAGTAGGAATAAAAAGTTTTCCCCCCCAGGAAAAAAATCCTGTATGAAGCCCTGGTAATGTAAGGAATGTGAAACCAATATAAAGAATCTTGAGTTTTTCTAAAATGTAAGCTTTCTGTGGAGTCACACTTTTTTTCCTGGTTCTTGTCTTTCCATAAAAGGTTGTAAACACTTCTACTTCTGCACACTGGCAGACTCCTATGGATGTGGTCGCATAGTTAGACTAGCAGATTGTGAAATACTAAATATTTTCTCTTTGAACACCCCCTGCATCAACACATTGGCACTTGTTAGGTGTGACTTCCTCCTCGTTTAGTGTTAAATAAAGTCTTGGACATATATTGCAAAATATTTGTTTATAGAATCCCAAGATAGAAATGAACCATGGGAATGTCAACTGTTTTAAGTCCCAGGTGTCATGAGCTTGAAACAAATGCTGCATTATTTAGCTGTGAGGTAACAAACTCCTTCCTCTCCTTCGTAGAGGCATATTTAACCCAGACACTCTTCTCAAAGAGCTATAGGTGACCTTAACAAGGCACTGTCTCATTCAGAACCATTACACAGCCAGGTAAGAGAGGATGGCGCATAGTAATACTTTGCCCTACATACACTCTGAGAACTTAGAGTGATCTTTGAAACTGCTTTGCTAATTGAAAGAGCAAGTCCCATAAGTATCAGATCAAACGGAAAGGCCGATTCCCACTTTCTAAATAAATTGAGGCGCCTGACATTCTGTATGATCGGCACACGTTATGCTGGGTTTCCCCATGAGATAGTCAATATTGTGATAGTTTGTTGTTGCAGTGATCTTCCTTGTTTATATTGTGGTGTTGTCACTAGGTTTGTTCTGTTCAGTTTGACCGCAAAGATATCCAGATGAACAAGCTGGTGGCTACTTCTCTGGAGGCAGCCATTACTGTGTTTGACATGAGGACGCAGCATCCCACTCAGGGCTTTGCTTCTCTCACAGAAAAGGTGAGAAGATTGTGAGGATTGTGTACGAGCTCTTGTTTTTATAAAAAAAATTTCTCTAGCTGGCTTTTTTTTTTTTTGTTCTAAAGCAAAAAATGCAAGTAGTTGATGAGCAAGCAAATTAAGGGAGAAAATCAAGTGTGATATTTAATACATAATACGATTTTTTTTTCCGTACATGTTCCAAAAGAAACAACTCTATTTAGTATGTAAAAGATATGACAACATAAGAATCCTTAACCCTTTCAATGCCAATTTTCTTCAACACTTCGGGCGTCTTTTAGAATTCGAATTTGATTTTTGAATTTCTACCGCAAAGCAACCATGAAGAAACCATAAACAAACGGCCAGGCATCTAAAGTAGGTAGCTATAGCCTTATAACAAGCAAATGCTTCTAAAAGACTGAAAATGAACTGGAACCAGTCCATCTTACAGCAGATTTTGAGGAGACTCAAGGAACTAGACCAATCGATTGCTCTCGATATCCGGTAGTTTATCATTATTCTTCCAAAATGCAGAGTGACTCTCTATAGGCTTCATACTTTCTATTCTGAGTATTTGAAGTCCGTAGGCAACAAAATGTTTGGGCAATCGGCGCCCTGGAAATTCTTGGTCAAAAAAAAATTCTCGATCTCTTTTTTCAGACAATTAAAAAAAATACGTAACTTTCCCATATGGGTTCAATATTTTTTTAAAAGGAAGTACAACGCCTATAAGAAAGAAATAACACAATAATCTAAAACAGTTGTTTGTTTGTTTTTAATTCGGAAAACGTGGGCCTGTTTTCGCCTGCATATATGTGGTTACAGCTGGAGTGGCTGGTGCAGAGATTGTCAGTTGACACCAGGGTGATTAAGTCCCTGTACTCCTGCCAGATAAGAATTATTATTTCCTCCACTTGCCACCTTACTAGCTAACACACTGGATGCTAGCTAGAGAGAGAGACTCAAGAACGACTTCTTCAAAAACTTGGATAAGAACTGAACTGATCAGTGAAAAAAAAAGAAAGATGAGTGCATATAACTACCAGAGTCACATGCCTAACAGTAAACAAGTTAAAAAAAAAAAAAAAAAGTGATACCTGACTACAGGGTGGCCCTGCAGACAAGTCTGACAAAAAAATGAACTCATAACAAACACCAGAGGTATGCATACATGATTAACAAACACACAAACATCTAAGTTCTAGGTGAAGTCTCTTGGGGCGTCGAAAGGGTTAAATCATTGGTCAGAACACCCACTATTGGGTAAGCACACACCTTTTACTGTTTCTACATTGAGTGTATTCAATGTCCAGGTATTACAGTATTTGCTGCCTAAATTAGTGACAATTGTGTGACCTCAACTCTGGCAAAGCAATGTCAGAAGCAGTAATAGCGTGAACAAACTTCCTTAGCTGACATTGCCGACCAAGTTGATTAGAGACTGGAACCTTGAGTTCTCATGAGGATATTGATTGCAGATTTAGATATCTCTCAGAACTGTTAGACTGTACTTTTTCTGTGTTTCTCTAGTTTTCTTTTTCTCTTTCTTTCTTTTTGTTATTATTTTTTAATTATTATTATTTATTATTATTATTATTATTATATTTTTTTTTTTATTTTTTTTTTTATTATTATTATTTTTCTTCTTCTATGTTTTAGTGTGTACTTTCCTTATCCTTACTATAGAGAATACTATTTGTCCATCAATCATGTCTTTATAATTTCAGAGAAAATCCTGCTTAATTTTACAGTGATAGGATACCTGTAATATATAATTGCAGTGTTTAAATTATCTCTGGGAAAAAAATCCCCGAATACCAGAAATGTAGCATCTGTGATATGTGAGAGTATGAACTAGAATAGTTGGAGTTAGAATTGTGTAATGTGCCTGTCTGGAAAAGGGTGGTCAATGTATAAATAGAGAGTGCTTTGATACCTGCTTAAGTTAAGCCAGTGAAGAAATAAAAGGCTATACAGCAGCAACTAGAGTAATGGACTGCGAAGATAAATGAAGCACCAAAGGTGCGAACTCTCAGTGTTACTATACAACACTAGCTAGCTATTATTATAATCTCAACGAAAGAATATTTTATTGGCTATTCCAATCAGGTATCGTGGATCAATATAGCTGGAGCAATGCAAATGGTACATGTAAACGATGTCTCAGTAAGAGAAGCTAAACAGGCCAGAACACTCACTGGTATATATATATATATACTTTCAACGCAAAAACTCCACTTTCCGCAACTCCATTAACTTCCCAGTATGGCATAAAGCAAGCTACTGCAGACCACAAAAATTAATTGATTAGCTCATGTGATTACGGCATGATGATAGGGGGTGTTACCCACAAAAGCTAGTACCTACGTGTAGCTGAAAGCTTCGCATTTTCTCAAAAAATAGCCTAAAATTCAGAATAGTAGCCCAAAGAAAGGTCCTAAATTGCCGTTCTGAGTGAGGTCATACATAAATCAACGGTTAATTGTCAGTAATCTCCAAAATCAGAGTGTGAAAGACAAACAAATGGACAAACAGACAAGACAATTACTATAACCCTCTCGCGCATGCACGCTGAGGGTTAATTACTCCGTGATTGTTGTTGTTTTACTAATTTTATTTTAAATTTGGTAAAGGGTATCCATTGAAACGCCGTCTCCAATTGTCATTCTTGTACAGACATGATTTTCATTATGGGAAGGAGGAAGATACTTTTGAATTTTACTTCATAAAATATTTTAATAGAAACCAGATGCTAAGTAATTTTACTTCATCAGTTCATTTCATGGAGTGAAGACGAGGTTGAAGTAGAAAGAGTTACTCACAAGGCGGGAGAAGTATTAGTTAAGGTGACATTTTCGTGAGATTCTGTGCTTGCCCGCCCCTTTCCTTCTTGGTTTAAGAAGTTGATTTACCTAAGGCATTTGTCAATCCTCCTATTGTAAAACGTTTAGCACAACACCATCACATGCATATAAATATATCAATATACATTTTTCATCAACCTCAACCCTATTTCTTCACTGTGCTCTACTATTGAGGATAAATCTTTCTTACTTAATATAAAAAATTGGATGTACATTTCTGGGGAGATTTAGCTGACATTCAAACATTATAATTTTAAGTTAAATGATATGAATAATATGATTTGTAGACAGGGTGTTATCAAGGAGTGTATAGTCATGATAATGGTAAAATATGTGGATATTGTGTAGGCATACAAGACCTCCACTGTGTGGGCGGTGGCTCATCTACCTCAGAATAGAGATGTGTTCATGACTTCAGGTGGCAACGGTGCTTTACATCTGTGGAAATAGTATGTTCATTTGGAGTATGGGAAAGCGGAATGGAAGGGGGCAGAGATATGGAACATTTATGGGAATTGTTCTGTTCAAGATGGTGATCATTACTGCTGGGTGTTTAAACAATAATGTATACCTAGAATTACCCTTACCTTCTTTTCTCTTGATTTTCTTTCTCCTCTCAGTTCATATCCAGAGCGACGTGTCAAGAAGGATGACAAAGGTCGCGAAGTGGGAGTGGTTGGATCAGTGTCAATGGTGCAGAATGTCACCCTCGCCTCCCAGCCCATCTCAAGCATGGATTGGAGTCCAGACAAAGTCAGTGCTTGTTCTGTGATTAGCTGCAGATAATTACCATTATTTCACGTGCAGTGGCAAATGTTGTTAGTGATACTTTACCAATGTTAGAATTATAATAAATGATAATAATTTAAAATAAAAAAAAGATAATAATAGATAATAGTATAATAATAGTAGTAATTGGCGAGCGAGCGTAGCAAGCGAGACACTTACAGGGGTAATACAATTGAAAATCGGGGATGTTTGTGTATTTGTATATATGGACGTACGTATGTCATTTTGTACTTTGACCCTCCGTATTTTTGTGTTCGCTCCGCGTTCGACCCCGTCCCAAACTTCACTAAACAGAATCCTCCGGTTTAGCGACCATTACCCGTATCACCTTAGAAATTGAATTGTTTACCGCTTTGAATTGTTTTGCGGGTGCAGTTAAAACTAAAAAACTTATGGGAGCTCCATTTCTATTCGAGTTAGTTTAAATAACGTGACTTGATTTTGTTGCTTCTTTTTCAATTCAAACAGTTGCGGGGAGCGGTTACTATGGCATTGAATCCCCTTTACCGCATACGTAATTTAAAAACTCGACTTTATTTTAGTAGTTTGAGTGTTAGTTGTTAAAATCAATCATTTAACAATAGTGTAGTTTAAGGCTCACTCGCCATTTGTGCTCAAGCACACCACTAGTAATAATAGTAATAACAATAGTAATAGTAAATGCTAGCAGGTATAAGACTACAATTTCTGTTTATTTTGTACGTCTACCAAATTGATTTTCTCTCTCTTTTGCGTATGTTGCTGATGTATCTGATGGGTGCTCTATGCTTTATCTGGTGAAACATCATCCATTCAGGAAGGACTGCTGGCATGCTGTTCATTTGACCAAACCATCAGAGTCTGCATTGTAACCAAACTAAACACATTATGATTATTATTGAAAAATTTTGTTATTTTATTTATTATTTACTTTATTATTATTTTTTTTTATTATTAATTAATTTAACACTGCCAGCATCACTTCAACATAAATGTATTTCTTGACGATCTTTACCGAATATTTTTACTCGATACTTAAAAGGGAGGGCCATAATGTCAGGTGATCTCCACCTGACCCCGCGTGAGTCCGTGGAGAGGCCAACCAACACACTAATCTTGGAAAATGGCTGGAAGTGCAAAGCGGTGAAATGGCTTAGTTGTATATGCATCGAGATAAAGCATGAAATTCAAGTTTCTGCAATTCTCGTAGACTTTTTAAATCGTTCAACAGCAGACACAATCGCTACATTTATTGACAAGGCAAGTATTCTCGTCCATTGTTGGACTCTCGATCTAGGCCGATGTGTACGTGGCTTCCATTAAAAATTTAGCAGTTCTGTTGGGATACTTTCACGCTATTCTCCTGTATTTCAGGTTTCGTCAGCAACTGAATATGCCGAGGGAGAAGAAGCCCAAGGACTCTAAGAAGGTGTGTTTAATACGATGTGTTATGCGGGTCTTTTACGCAGCTTTAGAGTTTGGATTGGCTGTAAACCTTCATTGCAGGGATAGACTTGGTTTAGTTTTGAGCCCAGTGAGCAAAAGGTTGGATGCAGGCACTTCTGTTGTGTCTTGTTATAGCTAATTACAGGCAGTCATGTCTTTATAAACAACACCAGTTGGGGGGGGGGGGGGGGGGGGGGGGGGGGTGGGGGGGGGGGGGGGGGGGGGGGGGGGGGGGGGGGGGGGGAAGCATTGAATGCAAGCAAAGAGCAAGAATGGTAGAACTCTTAGAAAAGTATCTGGTACTAGTAGGAATGAATGACTTAGCTTATGGACTGTGTATGCTGATAGAAAATAGGCACTGGTCAGTTACTGCTATCTTATATAGCATTTCTTTTGTTGCTGTTGTTGTTTGTAGTCCAAGCAGAACCAGTCCAGTTCTTCCAGCACCCCCGCCACACAGCCCTCTTCAGCATCTTCCAACTCTGGGCAGCCATCGTCGCCTACTGCCAGTAATCCTCCCAATGGACCCGGTCGAGATCCTGACTTGCCATTACATGCTACACAGATGCCAGGACATGTGGTGAGGAACTGCTCCAGTATTGATACATTGGAGGAGTGGGAAGAGCCAGGCCATCTAGGATTTTTGAGAAAATGCAAAGCAGTCGGCTCTGCCGGGGGTACTAGCTTTTGTGGGTAATGCCCCATATCGTCACACCGTAATCACGTGACAAGTAATTTCTTGCTGCCTGCGGTGATGGGTTTAGCTTTGTGCTAAGTAGCTTACCGATTGCTGAGATGAGAGAACTACTGGTGGTGAGTGTCCCTTGCGTGTTTAGCTTTTCTTATGAAGACAGCTTTTTAAATCTATTGTTTTCGTTGGAGTATGTTTGAGTGCGACTTATGTCATTATTGTGTAAGATTGTGCTATAGCCTCAGTCTTCTCTAATATTGGAATCAATAAAGAACCACTTGAATCTAAGAGAGGCATATTTGTCCAGCGTGGATAATTCAGAATTTCATATTGAAAAGTTAACATTGAAGACCAACTTAGTAGGTATCTGTGTGACCACATTATAAGGATCGTTGTTGCTCAATGATGAATTTGAATTAGGGCAAGAGATAATCAACAGGCCGGGGGTTGGGTTGTGCGATATTGGAAAGATAAAACCTTTTTTTTGTTGTAATAAGTCCGGACTTCATCTGACTTGTACCAATGCTTGCTTCATTTGAACAAAGTATGAGTAAACTGATGCTGGAGCATACCTTGCTGATTCAACAGAACAGTCAGGGCTTGCTGGATGGGTTTGCCAACTAGATTAGCCAGTTGCTGTTGAAAATCATACTCCAGAGTCTGGAGTATAATGCAACTATTAATTTCACATGTTGCACAAGGTGTACATCTCAGCTCAACGATCTGGAATCATTAGCAAGATAGCAGGATGTTATGGTATTACTTGTCTTTTATTTTGCTACAACTTATCTACTGTGTTAGAATAGTTATTGGTTGTTATCTTCTAATTTTTTTTATTGTTGTTTTGTTTTCCTCTCCTAATTAGATTATTTGTTTAGTTTTCCTCTCCCTCTCTCTATTTATTATTACTGATGGTGCCGTACGGTGGTACGTGTAGGTCAAATCAACTGCCCCTGTCCCGTCCTTCCCGTCCATGGTGAACAGACTCCAGTTCACTTCTCCCCACGTTAGGAAAGAGAAGCACAGAGGCTCCTCACGGTTCAACATCACTCAGAAGAGAGAGATTCAGAAGTTACCTCTTCTCAAAGGTTAGAATTGTTATGATCACTGACATGAAAAAGGTTGTTGTTGTTTTGTTGTTGTTGTTTTCTTTTTTGTCCTATTCATTTCCTTTTGATTGATAAAGTTGCTTTCTTGTAGTGAGACTAGTGCAGATGATGTATACTTGAAGCAGTAGATGCATACTCAGCAGCTGATGTTTGCTAGATAGTATCTGATGCACTTGCCCCTTTGGTAATGTTGCCATATCAACCTTCAGTGGGTGGCTTCTGATTATTTTTGATCTTGCTTTTTAATTTCCCTATTCTTTCTTCTTGCCTAGATAATCACATTTGAGGTTTCATGTGAGATTTCTGTGGTTTAAGTGGGAAATTCGTAATGGTGATATCCCTTGGGAACAGCAGAGTTGCCTGTCAGTGCCACCTGTATCATCATAAGAATGGTATAATTTTCAAACTTGGTTGCATAGCAACCCCAAGTGAAAACAACACCTAAACTGTTTGCACTTGATTTATTGTCCTTTATGCATTGTTTGGTAGGGAAAGTTTACCACTTTTTTAATGTATATTTTTCAGGTTGATAGTTTGTTTGTTTTCTTGAACTTTCGTACTTACTTTAGTCTGTGGTTGTAGTTTTAATCTTCCTTGTTCTACTGGAAGTCTAGCTGTAAATTTTATCATTTTGTTGCATATTGAAAGTTCACAAGTTCAGCAAGTTGTTAGCAAACATTATAACATGACTGGAATAGGTTGATTTTTTTTTATTGATTTTTTTTTCAGTTTTTTTTTTTTTTCCAGTTTTTTTCCCCCTCTCCACGTGGAGATCCAGTGAATTAAGGGTTCTTATATCTGATCTGTTTTTGTGCATGTCCTTCATCCCATGCTCTAAACATTGTGTCTTTTGTAAACAAATTGTCTTCCAATCCTGGGATAGGAGATTCGTACCAGTATTAGGCACACCAAACATGAGTGCCACACTTGAAGTAGTGCTTATGGTTTAGCAATAGCTACCAGAGTATTTGGAGGGGGAGGGGGGACTGACATCACGTTTGACTCTTTCATTTGTCAGTGCAAGGCAGTACTACAGAAGTTTTCATGTAATTTGAATAGTGTTTTGATTTTTATCAATAACAATACTTCCACTTTTTACCATCCTTTAAAAATTGGCATCCGATACAAGGCCTCGTTAAGCAAGCGAGACGAGGCAGGGATGGCTATTCTTCTAAGTTCTATATGTGGTATTGTCAGGCCAGATTCACTGTGGTCCCAAGTTAGTGAGTTGTGTGATGGAGACTTTGTGATCCGTGAACTGTGCCTTGCTTAATGTGCAACCCTGCTTACCAGCTGGAATACCTTCAGGCAAGTGTAAATGGAGTGTGTGTGTGTGTGTGTTATGAGTAGTTGCGAGTTAATGGACTTTTTCAAAAAGGTGGACTTTTGCAGTGACACCCCCATCCCCCCCCCCCCCCCAAGATAATAGACCCAGTGGGTCTCAGTTACTTTAAAGGGTTATGTTCTAACTTGTAAATTTGGAAATAAAAGGTTGGAGGGGCGGAGTTGTGAAAGGAAGTGACGTCTATGTTGCTAGGTAACCGGCTGTAATTGCCTGCTCTTAAGAAGGTGTGTGGTGTTTGTGGATATGGTTTATAGAGAGGTCACCCAATTGACCACGAAGTGGCCTGTCTTAAATTCGATTGATATTCAAGAATTTTTATTGTATTGCTATGTGGTCAATTTTCAATTTGCTGTTGTTGTTTGTTGCTTGTGTTCCTGGTGCATTAGATTGCAGCTCCTCAGATCGCGAAGAACTTTTCATCAAGAAGTTGAAGCAGTGTTCTGTGATATTTGACTTCAGCCTGGACCCAGTATCTGATATCAAGTACAAGGAAGTGAAGAGAGCAGCTCTCAATGAGCTGGTGGACTACGTCACACAGCAGAGAGGCACAGTGTCCGACCCACTCTTCACGGATGCTGTCTACTCGGAGGCTGTCAATATGGTATGTTATGCCGGGGAATGGTTGTGTAGCGGACTTGCAGCTTGGGGGGACTACGAGCAAGCGAGCCTATTAGATTTGTGGTAGGAGAGGAGGCGGGAATGGATTGATACCAGCTTGCATGGAGACTGGTGTAATTTGTCCCGTGGAATACGGTGTACAGGTTGAGTTTATGGGGTTCGTCAGATTTCAAATTTTTGTTCAAGTGATTCTGTGCATAAGGTCATAAATAGTGAAGTCTGCTGTTGTGCTGTGTAGTATAATTCCAGCCCTATGTGATTTGTGGGACGCTGTGCCATAGAAGATGCTTAATTTGGTGGGAAGAGCTTGTAGTGATGCAATTCCACGTGCATCGGCAGGGTTGCTGTTATCATGGGGCTAAGAGGGAGGTGAGGTCCCTCCTCTTGTCCAACTTGTCTTTAGCAACATTAGTACAGCTGTCAAGAATTACATAAAAACAATCCTGAGATGACGAGAGAGGGGGGTGGGGGGAGGAGGAGGTAGGTGAAAGCAGAATAATTTCAAGTAAAATTACTGTCTGTTGTTTCAAGTATCTAATACTTTGCCATTCTGAGGGTTGTAACTCTTAGAGTTAGAGCATATTGAGAAATGAAGTTCGTATTTCTTGGGCTCATAGCTATAAGGGTTGTGCTCTAAAAAGAGTATTTTTTATCAGCTTTTGTATTGAAAGTGCTTCCATTTTGGGAACAGATGACATTTTAAAGAACTGTTTGTTTATTTTGAGAATAGTTTTGATAGTTTAGTATTGTCCGGTTATGCAGTGGGGGGGCGTGGCAGTGGTTTCTGGCACACGGTGGTATCTCATAGCTGGAACAATACAACTAGATAGAGTGCATGTGTTGCATGTTATTGAAGGAGGTTGATAATCAATGCGAGCCCAGAAAATTTGTCGTTTATCTTCATGATCCATCGGAGTCTGTGGCTATGAATTTATGTTATTGCCATATTCATGACATGCTGGCCTAGTTGTAAGTTGGGGTGGATTGTTTTTAGTCCATTCGTGGCAATATGCCACATGTGTGATACTGGAGGTGTGAATGTAATCAACTGATTGGATGCAGTGGGACCCGGTTTGAATGCTGGACCGAATTATCACTTTTTTATTTTATTTATTTTATTATTGTTTTTTATTTTTTATTTTATTTTATTTTATTTTTTTATTATTTTTTTTATTATTATTATTGTTAATCTATTTGTTTGTCGTTAGTTTTCAACCAATGCATTTCGCTCGCTGCCTCCATCCACGAACCCGAGTGGTGAGCAGTTTGACCCGGAAGAAGATGAGCCCACGCTAGAGCCAAGTTGGCCGCATTTGCAAGTTGTGTACGAGTTTTTCTTACGGTTTCTGGAGTCTCAGGACTTCCAGCCGTCCGTTGCGAAGAAGCACATTGACCAGCGGTTTGTGTTTCAGGTAAGGTTGTTAGGTGTGTGTGTGTGTGTGTGTGTGAGGGAGAACAAGGGTAATTTGTCCTAACGTAATAATAAAAGATATATGGTCCCGGCCCCCACCCCCCTCCTCAGAAAATATTATGTATTAATCACTCTAGCAATTTTAGGTTGTTGTTGTTGTTGTTTTTGCTTTTTTGTTGTTGTTTTTATGTTGTTTGTGTGCTGTTTTTGTATCAAACTAAGCCTCATTTTGTTATGGTGTAGTTACTAGAGTTATTCGACAGTGAGGATCCCAGAGAGAGAGACTTCCTCAAGACTACACTGCACAGAATCTACGGCAAGCTTCTCGGCCTCAGAGCTCACATTAGAAAGCAGATCAACAATATCTTTTACAGGTCAGTAAAAATGTGCCAGCAGTTCCGTTGCTTGTGGCTTGGGTGACATTTGATGAAGCAGCTCGTGGAGGGATTAGAAACGGTTAGGGCCTATATGGAGTCTGTAATCCAAGATGAGCCTGGATATATATGTATCTGAGTTCTTAATTTGGGTGCTTCAGGTGACAGAATGGCTATTAGTGTGTGTGTGTGGATTTGTTTGTCAAGAGGCTGTAGGTCTATCTTTGTCTGAATTTTCATTTATCAGTGGGTTCGTTTCCTAGTTTAGAATATTTAAATTGTAACTTTAATTGGATGTGTTGTGAATTGCTATTTTTGTTTGTTTGTCGAGAGGCTATTAGCCCGTCTGTGTTTGAATTTTACTGTGTCGGTTTGCTGCTTTTGTTTATTCTCTACTTTTAAAAAGCGTAATGCATACACGCCTCCACGAGTTCCTTGGAGAGCTACCGAACTCCTTAATTATGAGGAGGGCCGGGTCTCATAGGACTGTCAGATGACTTCCTGTCTTGGACAGCTTTGTAGCACCATAGTGGTACTGACATCTGTTCAGTGATTCTGTTCCTGCAGTTCACAGTCTCCCCAAGTGTCGTTGTCCATGTAGCAGGACAGGTTGGATGTAGTGAAGCATGTTCACTGGGTGGTTAGAGTAGAAATGGTGACAGAGGCCAGAGTTCAAAGTTGTTAATGGAGTCATGATGGGATTGTTTGGGACAGATGACATGATGACGTTCAAATGTGTGTGTGTGTGTGTGTGTGTGTGTGTGTGCGTGTCAGTGGAGTGTGGTCCAGTTATATGATGTATAGAGTGTGGCATTGAGACCTGGTATTGTCTCTGATGTGTATGCCTGCTAGATAGTATCTGATGACTGGAATAAGGGACTGGATGTGTGTGTGTGTGTTGTTGTTGTTGTTTATTTGTTCATACATGCAGGGCTGCATTTAAGGCAGAACGAGGGGGAGCATTTTCCCCTCTAGAAAAGCCTTTGCCCCCTCCCCTAGAAATCTTTTGGTAATACATTTTTATTTTACTGCATAAAATCAGCATAGAAGTGTCTCTTATACATACCAGACTCTGTATTTTACTCTCATTGCCTCTCTTAAATCTAAGAAAGTTGTTTTTCCCTCCTAGATTCTTTTTCTGTACGCAGCCCTGCATGTATATGTGTAGCCCTGCATGTATATGTGTGTTGAGGTGGTTTGGGGTCATTCAGTTGATAAGTTAAGTATTTTTTATTGTTTTTGCAGTTTTTTACTTTGTTTGGTTTTTCAGTATCTGTACCATTTTCTCACTATTGTACTTGTACTTTCGTTTTGATACCTTGGTAGACTTTGTGTGCCCTGGACAATGAGCAGAGTAGCTTTACTCTTTGCCTCTGGGAATGTGAGTGAGTGAGTATGTGGGACCTCCAACGTTCCATGACTTGGTGATAATTCAATTGTGGCTGCGTGTGTGTATGTGTGTGATACCCTGTATAGTAGGTTTTGTTTGAAGCCACCTCACTATAATATTATGGATTAGCCTCAGGGAATTCCTGGCTTCCTCGTGGCTACGTAGTTCAAAGGAGTTGGCCAAATAAGTTTTAAAGCTTTGTGGCTCATCAGCTGGACTAGACTGCAGATGATAGTCTGTCCCTAACACATTCAATATTGAACCAGGCACAGAGTGTTGTACATAGCAATTGATGGTAGCTCTTGCCAACAACCCTTTTACTTGTAAAATGTTTGTTCCTTTTTTTTTTTTTTTTTTTTTTTTTTCCCTCTCATTGTCTGAAGTTGGATATCCTATGCACATGTCTGAGTATTGATTAATACACCTGGGAGATCAGCTCACAGTGTTTCTTTTTAACTTCCTTTTTCTAATTTTGAGTATTGGTGAATATTTCATTGATAATAGTCCAGTGTAATGGCCTGGGATATCTGTCTGTCTGAATAAAGCAATGAATTCATGGGCTATGTGTTAGCAGTGCTTCACTAAGGCAATCTGAATCTCATTGCAGGTCTTGAGTTGTAGGTTGTCGATGCTGTTTGAAGGGTTTGTATTTGGGAAAAATTATCTACTTGCATTCTGTAAGCTCACGAGAACAATATCGAGCAGTTTTTTTTTGTTGTTGTTGTTGTTTGTTTGTTTTTTGTTTTTTTAACAATACAGAATTTTAAAATGTTTGGCTGTTACCTGGGGTTGGACCACTTGCTTAATGCACAAGCGCTCTCTCTGCCACTGAGCTACGACAACTAGCCAGCAAACAAGCACTTCAATTCTGTATGGGGTACTGCTATGCTACAGTCTCACTCTCAACAGACCAATGGAAATTTTCTTTTCTTTTTTTCAAGGATTCTTTTTATCCATGGATTTTTTTTTTGATTTTTTTTTTTTTTTTACTCTGCTGCATAATTTTTCATTTCACAATTTCTTTCTCAGCCTAAAACAAGGCTGAGAAAAAGATTGTGAAATCTCACATCTCACATATGTGACCCGCTCCGTGAAAATCGACCATTTGCAATAAATTATTGAAACGCGTAAAGCCGAAAAAAAAGCCGAAAAAATTTTTTTTTCTGGATTTAAAAATTTTTTTAACAGGGGTAAGTACAAGGGTTTTTCGACTTCTGTGCCCAATTTCAGCGTTAGTAGATAGCGTTTTCATACACTAAACTTACTTTGTCTTTTGAAGCGGTCCGTGAACGAACTGTTAAAAAACGTCATCACAGAGTCACCATAACAACTCCCGCGAAATAGCTCCAGCCTAATAGTGTCGACCAATATGGCAGAGAGAATAGCTAACGCTACAAACCTTCTGGGTGCTGAAAGTTTGCGCTACAGCATATCCAGTTAGTGAACAAGAAGGCCAAAAGGCTAGAAATCTATAGAGAACGTGGTTTGAGTAAACAAACGGCCATTTTTTACCCGGCAAATGTGGGCGTAACCGTGACGCGGAGAAATTTACGGACTTTAGGCGTCTTGCTGTAAAGTGATTTTTCTCGTAAGAACAAACGGTTAATTGGTGAAAACGCGTGTAGTGTTTTTGTTTGTATCTTTGCGGAGAAGCATCGGAGAAAAACGCTTAAGGGCTCATCGTACTTCCTGATAAATTTTGGGCTTACTGAAGCTAAAAAATGAATTTTCATTTTTTTTTGCAAATGGTCGATTTTCTGGGAGCCGGTCACATATATTACATATATTTATTTGGTTGAGATGCTAGTTAAGTGGTTGGAACTATGTTATAGTTATAAACCAAAATTAAGGTTAGTATGCGATTTATAAACTCCAAGACACGAGGGCACAGCCCGAGTGGCGAGGATTTATAAATCGCAATACAAACCTAATGATTTTGGTTTATAACTATTTTATAGCCCAAACATAAACAACGAGCAAAGTATAGCGTTAGCTATCTTAGTAGCTAATTGTATTAAAGTACCCAAACTCTTCATTATTCCATTTTGCTTTGACTTCCATCATAATTATGGTTGCTATGAACTATATCAGACTTTTCCCCGCTAATACATTTTCTTACGAGCATTCCAGACTGTATCCGATTTAACGACAAGCGCGGTCGCTCGGGTAACGGGCTATAATCTCAATTGAAACAAAAGGTGATTTATATCATTGGTTTGTGGGTTTACTAAACTGAACAGCGACTTTCAGGAGGAAAAAGTTGGGGGGGGGGGGGGCAAATAACACTTCCTTAATTGTGTCCTAGGTTTATGGCTATCTGTTCTGATTACAAGACACTTTAGTTTAGTTTCAAGATTTTGTTGGTCCAGATGTTAGTTCTCCTGCCGCCACTCCATTGTTGGAACAGCTGTGATTAGCACCAGGTGTCGCTTCCATTTTAGTGGTTTGTTTGGAGAGCCAAGAAGGCACTAATTGGTATAATTGGACGTTGTGTCTTGTTATGTTTATTTTCCCACCCTGGATAAGGAAAAGAAGAATAAATACATAGAGCTTTGTATGAGAAATTCTGGATTGGTGAACGATTGACTATACAGAACAAACCTAGGCAAGGGGGCATGACTTGAATAGTTCATCCCAACTACTGTGGGGCTAATAACTGTTTTTTATTATGTAGTTAAAAATCAGATCTCCTTGGGGGGTAATGAAAAGGTCTGTGTTGGTTCATAGTCTCCTAGATCTATTTGATGGCTAATTTTTCACATTTATGTTCAAAAGGCTTCTTTATATTTAAAAAAATATATGATAATTTTTCTAAAACAGTACTTTTAATAGATTTTTATTTATATATAAATATATTGTTTTGTTTTGTTTTCTTTTTTTTTTGTTTTTTTTTTGTTGTTGTTGTTTTTAATGAATCTGCGTTGGATTCTTACATTTCTCTATTCATCCTTTACCAGATTCATTTATGAAACTGAGAGACATTACGGTACGGCAGAGCTGCTGGAGATTCTGGGGAGCATTATTAACGGCTTTGCACTGCCACTGAAGGAGGAGCACAAGAAGTTTTTGCTGAGGGTCTTGATACCTCTGCACAAGGTCAAGTCTTTGGTTTGCTACCATCCCCAGCTAGCCTACTGTGTGGTGCAGTTTCTGGAGAAAGATCCGTCCCTCACAGAATCGGTATGTCCAAAGACAAGCAGAAAAAAGGTGGTGTTTAATTATTATTATAAGTATTGATGTTTTGGCCTCGAAAGGTCTTCATCAATTTGACTTGGGGAAAAAAACATTTTTTAACTAATGCTATGAATAAAGTTGTTTTTAAAACAAATATACATTATTAATTATGTTGATAATGTAGTCAAATAAGTCTATAAAATTTATTAATATTGTTGTTATTATTATCGTTATCATCTCAGGTTGTGATGGGCTTGTTAAAGTATTGGCCCAAAGTGCACAGCCCTAAAGAAGTGATGTTTCTGAATGAACTAGAGGAAATCCTGGATGTGATGGAGCCAATGGAGTTCGTCAAAGTCATGGAGCCGCTGTTCAGACAGATTGCCAAGTGCATCTCCAGTCCGCACTTCCAGGTTTGTTTGTTAGTGGGTGTGGTTTTGTCAACTAGGAGAAAGTTTGTAAGTGGGAATATTTTTTCCTATTGAACTCTTTCTCCCTTCAATCGCCTTTTTGCTATAGTATGTCCAAGTTGAGTTGACACGACCGCAAGCGCGGTAATTGAGGAATGCATTTAGTACTTTACCGGAAGCAATTTAGTCATGTGAATCCAAGTCAATTAAGCGCGTCAACGTTGCACGTAAAAAAGGGGCGGTAGCACAGGTGCGCATTAATACTGTAACTATTGAAAGAAAGAAATTAAGTGAAGTTTATGAAGTTTTTCGGGCGCTGTACAGCTCATCTCGTCTGTTTTCAATTATATTTATGTTTCTTACGCGCAGATAATGTACAGCAGATGGAAAACGCAAACTGGTGGGGCGTTCTTCTAAAGAGACAGGATTAAAATCAGTCAATTCTACCTACTGTGTCCCAAGAAATATTCTGATATTCACAGGATTCAGTAGTACAGCACTGTTAACTTATAGCTAAAGTTACTAGACTTTCTTGTTAAATATAATTATCAATTGTTTCATTTATTTATAATATGTATATGAAAATTGATGAAATGATAGAATTTAAGTAGTACACATATACAAAAAATAGTTGTGATCAGAGTTGAAGGTGGAGTGCAGCCTGAGTTGGTCAATCCTTACAATAAACGGCATCTATAGTAGTGAAGAAAAGGAATTGGCATAAACATGACTTTGACAAGCACACAATTTAACGGCAAACAGCTTAAGTGTGGCTGTATTACAAGTTGCTAGCTAAATGATAACTATATCACTGAAATATATTGGTTATACGGCATTTGTTATTGAACAGGTAGACAAATAATCTTACCAACATCCTATCAGGTGGTCCTGTACCCTCTGCGACAACAGAACACTCCGTCTATCCTGTTTCCACACTCGCAGCCTAAGCTAATCGCGATATAAAGCTAGAAACACAGCAATCTGAGAAGAAGCCGCTCATTGTTTACAAAATTCTTAATGAAGACCGTCCACGTGATCAATTGAGCCGTACCGTGTGACTAAAAGCGGGCGCGTTTTGAGCAGGAAATCTGTGTTGTTGTTTTTCTATTCCCATAGACTTTTGTATTGAGTTTTAGAATAGCATTTTCTCTCCAGTTTTGGAGTATACTGAGGGAATATTTTTAACCGCTTCGGCGCGAGCTTTCCAATGATGCAAACCCCGGATGCGTAGCTGCTTCCGTTCTAAAGTTATTCAAGTTTTTCTTGCGGCCAACTCAACTTGGACATACTATAGTAGTCTGGTCATCTTCTAAAACAAGCTTCTGTACTTTGTGGTGCTATAGAGTCGGCTCGAGTTGTTCCGTTTTAAATTCTGAACAGGATTCATAAAATGTTTTGGACTGCTTATTTATTTAAAACATTTTCAAGATGGAATGCTGCAGTTCAAACAGTCTCGTGTTTACTTTGAGAGAGAGAATGTGTGTGTGTGTGTCACCTTCGGTTGATGTTGAAAGTGTTGTTTGGTGAGTTTGTCTATGCGTTAGACTGCCATCACATCTAGTGAGGTCACGTCTCGTCTGCCTCTAGGAAACCCACGTGGTGTGGTGATGTTGATGAGTTAGAGTGAGGAGCATGTGTTAGACTCTCGTCACATCTAGTGAGGTCACATCTGCATCTGGAGACCCATGTGGTGACATGTGTTGATATGGAACCTCACGTTAAATGCGGCATCACTGGGTGTTATAAAGATCTTCTCTGACTTGTGTAACGTTTATGCCCTCCTATATGTCTTGTTTGTTTTAAACTACAGGACTAGATGATAGCTGTTATTTTTAGCATAATAACTACATCAGGTGGCCTATTCCCGGAGGCAATTTTGCCACAGGTTTCAATATTAAACTACTATATACATAAGAACTTGTGCACCAGCTCTGGGTGACAAGTGTTAGCGATATACCAAGAGGTGCATAATCTATTTATACAAGTATCCAAGTGGTGCAGCACTACTCAAAAAGCCCTAAAGAGAACGCTGCTGCAATCTATGAACTTATTTTACACATCACAATTTCTTTCTAGCCTGAGAAGAGAGAGAATACATCTAATATTTTACACATGTGCACACGCGTACACACAATGGGGCCTGCACGTATGCTAGCATGAAAGGATATCTACTCGAGCATTTCACATGTGCATTGTTGATTTTTCCTTTGCTATTGTTTGTATGGTATAATAAATGTGTGTATTGAGTGTGCTTGTGTGAGTGGCAGGTGGCACTTTGTAATTCTGTGTGTATGTGTGTGTGTGCAGGTGGCAGAGAGAGCCCTGTATTATTGGAGCAATGATTACATAATGAGTTTCATGAGTGACAATTGTAAAGTTCTGTTCTCCATCATCCTGCCGGCACTCTACCGAAACTCTAGTGAGCATTGGAACAAGTGAGTGTTGAAAAAGAAGCGTCAAGATGGAGTAGTGTTAGTTATTGCCATACGTAAAATCTGCAGGATTATCTGATACTTGTTTAGGAAGGTATGGGTAGAGCTAAGGCTGACAATTTTCCCCCTAGAATTTTGACTATAGAGTGCTTTCATTTGTTTAGATTTAAGTTGTTGTTTTTTTAAATCCGAATACATATGTTGTATTCGTGTATTGCTATATTACTTGTTTTTACTAAACAAAGATCAAATGGTTATTATCTTCCTTTGAACCATGTCGTGTGTTGTGTGTTACAGAACTATTCATGGTCTAGTATACAATGCTCTGAAGCTCTTTGCTGAAATGAACCAAGTCTTGTTTGACGAGTGCAGTCAGAAGTACAAGGCGGACGTGGCAGCGTAAGTGACCTCCAATTCATATGCTCATCTTCTCTTTTCTCTGTGGGGTTAAAGGTTACACTTGTCATTGTGACATGGCTTATGGAGGGTTTTAGCATTTTATATTAGGGTTTTTTTGTTTTGTTTTGTTTTTGTTTTGTTTTTTTGTTTTGTTTGTTGTTTTTAATTTATCTGTATCATGGGTTTAGGCGAGAAGGCAAATTGAGAGAAAAGGAACAAATGTGGGAAAGAGTAGAGAAAATGGCACTTGAAAATCCTGAAGTAAGTATCTTAAAGGAGAGTTTGTTGTTGTTTTTATTGTTGTTATCATTGGTATTGTTTATTTCTTTTCTTTTGTCCTGACAGTTCAAGAGATTGTCAAGACCAGAAGCTATCACACTAAAGTTTCAGATTCCTAGAAACAACTTGTCTGGGATCAAAGAGCAGGTGAGTAGATTGTCTAGGTGGGTGGGTGGGTGTGAGAAATCGCTAAATAATGTGAAGGGTTAACCATGCTTCAATTGGGGGGAGGGGGGGGGGGGGGGGGGGGGGAGAGGAATTATTAATGGATGTGGATGTGCAATTGCTTATACGTTGTTGTTGTTGTTTTCTGAAAGACATTATAACAGGCTGTTTTCCTGGAGTAAAAATTATTAATTTACAGCTGTATGTATGGTATTGTTGATTTTATACCAACCTTTACTAGTTAACTTTAAACAATTACAGGCTTATTTTCTTTACTTTAACCGGCTAGTAGCGTAAGGCAGTAGGCGGAGGAAGTCTGCCGTCAAAATACCTAATCAACCTGGCCACTATAATTTACATATTAAACCTGTAAATTTTCAGGTGGTGGCTAATTCTTCTACGTCCAAGCCGAAGGGTATTGTGAATTCCGTGAGTTCAGATGATGCCGGAGGTGCTCCTGTCAAGCCCCATGTTTTAATCCGACGGAAATCCGGCCTGCCAGGAGATTTAGATACTGTAATGGCCATAAAGCAATACAACACAGTGGATAAGGTGCTGCAGTCTTCTACAGAATCCTGAGTCAGCATATTTCCACTCACTTAGCCGAAATATAGTCTTCCTCATTCTGAAACTCTGATCTTTTTTCCTCTTTTTTTTGTTTGTTGTTAAAATATTGCATTCTGTTTTTGATGTTTGTAAATTTGTATATAATACGGATATTTTAGTGGCCAAGCACACACTTTTTGTATCGACTTTTAGTTTTTAAAGAAATATTGTATGTCTTCACTTTTATTATGAACAAGAGTCAGCTATTGGCAAGTCTTTTTTTTTCTTTTTCTTTTTTTTCTTTTCTTTTTTTGTGTCAACTTTTATTTTGAAGCCACTTGTCATTACTATGCTATGCAAGAAGCTTAACTTATATCAATGAATTTGGGCACAGTTTATGAAATTAATGTTGATAGGGGGTTCATTAAATTACCATACACATAATGCCCAAGAGGGAATTGTACCCATGAAATGTATCTGGTTTTGAGTCTAGAACGGGTATCTATTTGAGTATGACGATGCTTTACCATATTTGTGTAACTAGAGTGTTATAAAAGTAACGTGAAAGTGGTTATAATTTAGCCATGCCTTCTGCGTGGTCATTGTGGTAGTAGAGATCACCTCCTTTCAGTTCCAGCAAGGTTCTTGAATTTTTCACCACATTGCACTTGCAGCACTTCCTATAGCACTGACCCAGTAGTGATAAGCTGGAAATAATATACACACAAGATAACTAAAAGTTGGATAGTCAAATTATTGGTATGGTAAAGGGTCCAAATGAAATTTATATAACTGGGTCGTTGTATGCAAGTCTTGAATGGTATGGCAAATCTTGTAATTAAAAACATATGGGCCATGTAATCTCGTTAATACCCTGCGATAGAGGGATCCCCTTAATACCCCCTCTGTCCCCAAGCATTCAGCTATTTGTAGTATTACCATAAGAAAAAGACTGCAATAGCCTCTAGCAAAGCCACTCCAATGAAGGTGATCCCAGGGTTCACACCTAGCTCTGAAATAACTGGCAGGAGGTATAGAAACAGAGCAGACACCATGGACCCAGCAACCTCCGCTGACCCAATCACAGAAAACAGTGACCCTACATTTTATATAGTCTAGGATATAATTTTGTTTTGGAATGCAATTTATTAACAAAAAATGGGTGGTTAACAGCAAGTGATAATCTAGAAACTGGGGCTGAGTGCCAATTAGTAATAGGTAAAAAGTGGACCACTTAATAAAAAGTGCAAAAAGCTGAGAAGAAAACCGGCGCTTAACAAAAAACTGTGCACAACAAAGAAGGGATGCTTGACAACCTGCATCTATGTTAACATGTTTAAAATGAGTACAGAACATTTCTTGCGTGCATTTGTCTGTTAGCACCCATTCCCTTACCGTTAGGAGTGATAAGAGGGGATGCTTAATAACCCGTGTCTACCGGTACTATAGAAATGAAGGAGCTGCTGTGCAGACCCTCAGCACCAGCCATGCATGATCTAATTAAGTATTTAAGCAGGTATATAGAACTGCCTGAGTATATTTCTGGCACAGTATGTGTGTGAAATAAGCTGGTAAGTGATAGAAACTTCACTAGCTTGTACAGTGATGTGTCGGATATAATGAGGTGGTGTGCTTTTTGGTGTGTAACACCAAGGGAAATGCAGACAGACAGACATATGGACAGACGGAGGGACGGACGGACAGACAGACACTGAACTGTATATAGCCTCCATACACACAGACAAACAAAGACTAAACTCCCAACAAAAATATATATGAGAAAATATTGTACGGTATTTATTTTAGTAAGGCAATAAGCTAACAATGCAAAACTTAAAGTGCTGGCAAGGCAAAAGATGATCAACTACAAAATAATAAGTAATAATGACATCAATGGGTAAACAAAAAGCTAACAACCAAATAAACGAGTAAGTAAATAAATCAATTTTTTTTTAAATAGATAAATCAATGAGAGATGGATTACATGGTGATTGTTCCCAAGATTATTTTCAAAACTACTGAGTGGTATTATACAATTATACAAAATAAGCTTTATAAATAAAAAAAACTCTCGAATTATGTATTTGTACTTGAAAGTTCCATGGGAAAGCTAATGGTTTGAATAATTCATAATGTCCTGAACTTTAAATATTTACCAAAAAGAATATTTGTTTCCAGATTCTGATAACTTGTCCTCCCACCCTAACATAAACAACACACCTTTATCGTCTTTGGACACGACCTTTGACAGGAGTCCTCTCATTGGTGGGGTCACCAGACCTGCCATTCCCAACAAGACAGCAACTGTTGCAAATTATAGACACTCTTTCAGTAATATTCAAATAAATTGGTTTCATTAATGTAATTAAGAGTACAAACATTATTACATAAATCTTACTTATTATTGGTATAATCTAAAAATTATATGTTGGGATAAAACTTCAAGCAAAAAAAATCCTCAATGGCTAATGTATTTAAAATTACTTAAAACTTACTGCTGAAAACTTGGTAGGTTTCTTTAGATAGAGCAAAGAATACATTTCCTAGACATACTAATATAGCTCCAATTAAGCTGATAGCATAATCAGGGACCTTTATAGTCACCATTAGCGGTAATAAAACCACACCTGCAATCAGATCTGATGCCGTCACTATAGAAAAATACAATCCAATTTGAACTGGATTCCAGTTTAACCCTTTTAAAAAGAAAATGGCAATACTTGATGTGCTTATTATGGCGACTGTTGTTGTGACAATAGGAATCAGAGCAAACCAAATGTTCCAAATTGAAGACTTGTATGTTCCCACCTTTCCAAACAGAATCTGGAAGCCTCTTAGGCATTCTCGCAAACTTTTATGACGTCTTTCACCTTTTTTCAAGCTTTCTGGCAAAAAAATGAGTGCATAGACAACTATTCCAAGAAAGCAAGACACATAGAGAATTGCTGGGGGACCAAAATCACAGCCCAGCTTGTTGAACCAAATCCCTGTAGTTGAGGATGAAGCAATGACACCTATTGCTATGGTAGATTCTGCAATGCCTAACCGAGCCGTCCTCCACTTGGTTGAACTTATATCAGACAAGTACGTGAATGATGTACTGAGCATCGCAGACAGGTCACCACAAATTCCAGCAAAGGCAGCCCCAAGAATCAGCAGGTGAAAAGTAGCACCAGCATACACCACCAGGAGTCCACAAATGCCTTGCAGTATTGACCCAATAGAGACAATGAAGAACACTGGCTTTCTTCCAAAGGAGTCTGAGAAATGCCCCAGGAATATTGAAGAAACTATGGCCATGATTCTATTCACTATTATGGTGTAGATGACCAAAGTGGTAGATTTCTCCTGGACTATTTGGAAAGTGTTGTTTAAGCCAGTGTACGAGTCAAAGTCTTCAACTAAAAGACAGCCAGTGAAATCCAATGAAGAATTGAATTCCTCATCAGCAGTAGGTACTGCTAATTCTTTGGCGTACTGATCGATCAAGTATTGGTTGATAAGAGTGAAGTAAGCATAAGTAGCGAAAATGTAGAGAAATAGAACTGGTTCAACGCTCACGAACTTCTCAATACAAAGCTTAGCCCGAGATATTCTAGTCAGAATGGACTTCATTATGCAACGAGAAGGAAGGTTAGCCGCTGATTGACCAAGAATTATTTTGAAGGACTGATATCTGTTGGGCGAGTGCGGACGACTCTTCTTTTCTTCTCACAGCCTCGTTTAAAGCCACTATGCTCTTCGAGCTGCGCGTGCGCAACTCATTTCATCTGCGCGAAATAATTCACAACGTTTTTCCGAGGGTTCTTCCAGTGTGTGTGGGGGGTGCGGTATATAAGTTAGTCTGCTATAGCTTATGTACTGGACTGGAGAATACTGTAACAAAGTCAAATTGTATCTAACTAGCTTATGTAGTCCAGTGTAATTTAAAAAAATGACTTACCTTTTTTTTTACTCTATCTGAACTTGTTTAAATTTATCTGTAGCAGAACTTTCAAAACAGACTTGGTATTAAAATGTTCATTATTACTAGTGATGTGCTTGAGCACAAATGGCGAGCGAGCCTAAAGACTATACTTTTGATTTTGACTTCTAACACTGAAGCTACTGAAAATAAGGTCTAGTTTTTAAATTTAGCATACAGGGTAAAGGGATTTCAGTGCCATAGTAACAACTCTCTGCAACACGTTATTTAAAAGTTTTCTTTGTGATAATATCACAAAATATTATTTAGCTAAGTAGTGTTGTAACACACACAATGCTTTGACACAACTGGACATGCACCTACACAGACTTACCTTCGCAGTAGTCAAGTGGACAATGTATTTTCAAGTAAGTATGTCATTTTGTACTTTGACCCTCGCGTTTTTGTGTTAGTTATGTGGTCGACCCCGTCCCAAATTGCACTAAACAGAATCCTCTGGTTTATCGATCAGTACCCGTATCACCCTAGAAATTGAATTGTTTACCGTTTTGAATTCTTTTGCGGGTGCAGTTAAAACTCAAAAATAGCAATACCCCTACGGCCCTTGGGCTTCAGTGCACTAAATCCACCAGTACCTAAGTGCGTATTACATAGTTCTTAAAGCGCGGTCGCTCGGGTAACGGGCTATAAGTTATGGTTATAAGCCTTGCGCAACAGTATTTACTTGAAAATACATTGTCCACTAGACTACCGCTAAGGTAAGTCTGTGTAGGTGCATGTCCAGTTGTGTCAAAGCATTGTGTGTTACAACCACTACTTAGCTAAAGAATATCACAAAGAAAACTTTTTAAATAACGTGTATTGTTTTGTTGTTGTTTTTTCCCTTCAATTCAAGCAGTTGCAGAGAGTTGTTACTATGGCACTGAAATACCTTTACCGTGTATGCGAAATTAAAAAACTGGACCTTTTTTTCAGTAGCTTCAGTGTTAGAAATCAAAATCATTCATATAAAAATTAGTCTTTAGGCTCGCTCGCCATTTGTGCTCAAGCACATCACTAGTTTAGATATATGTATGGACGTATGTATGTCATTTTTTTACTTGAAAATACATTGTCCACTAGACTACTGCGAAGGTAAGTCTGTGTAGGTGCATGTCCAGTTGTGTCAAAGCATTGTGTGTTACAACCACTACTTAGCTAAAGAATATCACAAAGAAAACTTTTAAATAACGTGTATTGTTTTGTTGTTATTTTTTTCTTTCCAAGCAGTTGCAGAGAGTTGTTACTATGGCACTGAAATCCTTTTACCCTGTATGCTAAATAAAAAAACTGGACCTTATTTTCAGTAGCTTCAGTGTTAGAAGTCAAAATCATCATATAAAAATAGTATAGTCTTTAGGCTCGCTCGCCATTTGTGCTCAAGCACATCACTAGTAAATATATTACAGAGTTATATTATATTTCAGTGAATTGTTTAAAGAGTAGGGAAGGTACATAAGTTGTATTTTACGAGCGAATCACTTCAATATTTTTCGCTTGGCCTTCCATTTTTACCTGATTTGTGAACTGAAAGGTTTGTACCAAACTGATCTCACGAAAGACCAAGATGATTGTTCGGTAAAGCGTCGTTTTGTAGAGAAAGTAGGCGGTGCTGGCTTATAAAAGTCGTGTGTAAGAGGAGTCGGGAGACTATTCGTTCCTTTACGGCTCCCAGGAATTTGTGCCGGTAATGGAAGCGTTGAAACAATATATAGTGGCAGAGGTATGCAGTATACACTTGCTGTATTGAGTCCTATTTATTCTTTTTCTTTCTAGGCACCGTCTACCGTGTACTACATACCTAATTTTATTTCTGCAGAAGAAGGTGATGCACTTTGGAGAAAGGCAAGGTGGTAATATTAGCAAGCACCTCAGGACTAAGGCTCTCCAAAAGGTGTTAACTTGGTTGTAAAGCCTTCGAAGATCTAATAGAGACCAACTCATAGATGGTGTACTTCCCTCAAGTTAACTATAGATTAATAGTAAGATGGGTCTTGAGAGACTGTAATATCTCACAGCGGAATTTTTGTTTGTAACACCACACGGAGTATGACCCGTGGCGAATTACTGTACTTTCTGTACAAATTTTGCAGCCACAATAACTTTTTTTTAAGTTTATGAAATGTAGGCTTATGGTGACAGCCTTGCGGAAGCATTTGGCGTAACTTCAGCAAACCTCTCTTATTTTCTGTATGCTAACAACTAATAGGTGTATTCTGTTCCCGGGTCGAAGTGGACTCGACTCTCTCACCGGAGACTGCAGAACTGGGGCGGCGTACCTCATCCCGATGGAATGTTCTCTGAGAAACTGTCTCCAGTGAGTCTTCACTTATTATCTCGTCATTGTAGTTGTCAAGTTACAGAAGTAATTGTAGCCTAAAAATTATTTAACAGCATAATTTTGTGATCCGTTTGTTTATAAGTTTTTGACAGGTGTTGCACTTGATAGCAAAATTTTAGTCTGGCAAAAAAATTAATTAGAATTATGCAGTACAGGTCATAAGGATGTGTTCTTTGGTGATGCACTACCAGTTTTAAACGAAGCTTGATGAAGCCTTGTATGAATGAATTGGGTTATCCTTACTCCATCCAATTTATTATAAGCTACTTACGTACCAAAACCATATATGCTCAAATATTTTAACAAGTACTTTATCACTTAGAATGGTTGTTGTTGTCTTTTTTTTTGTCTTTTTGTTGTTGTTGTTGATGTTTAACTTTGAGTCTCTCCAACAAAATCTGTCAAAATTTAAGTTCCTTTAATTTCTGCAGTGGTTGGAGGAGTGTTGCTCTAAAGTGAAGGAGTTGGGAATGTTCGGAGATAGGCGGCCTAATCACGTATTGATCAACGAGTACATTCCGGGGCAAGGAATCATGGTGAGGAAAGCAGGTGTAAAGCCTGCACACTGGTGCACATGTGCAGTTTTGAATATGTGCATGAGAAGCTTTGCAGCACACATAACTCCTGAACTGCAGTCGTGAGATATAATATAGTGTCCAGTGATTTTAACTTCTTTTTTTTTTGTTGGTAAAAATGGTTTCTTGTATGTAGCCTCATGAAGATGGTCCTCTGTACTCACCCACAGTCACCACTATCAGTCTTGGGTCTCACACTCTGCTAGACTTCTACCATCCAATCGATGAGGTGAGTGTGTGTGTGTGTGTGTGTGTGTGTGCGTGTGTAGGGAAGGTAGTGGGAGGAGAAGATTCAATATGGTGTACACTCATTTTACCTATTCATGAAGTGATATATTAGAAAATACATTTATTATATTTTAGCGTTTACATAATTTAGTAAATAAAGCAATCCAAGACTTTCAGACCTCAAGAGATCTTCCAAAAAACATTTATTATTTTTTCCCCTGAATTATTCCCTGGTCACATACTCACGACGCACTACAGGAAAAGATTCCTTTGTGATTTCCTCCATTTTGAAGCCTTTCATGTTCTCATTCACACTGATTGTGCAGTTGCTATTGTTATGAACATTTGGTCTATTCCTGGTATTTCTGACGTGTTGAAGCATGTGTGTGTATGTGTGAATGTATGTATGTGTGTGTGTGTTCTCCATCTGGCACTTTGTTTCACATACTATCATATCATGTGTCATATTCAGCACAGAAGGCATGCCAAATTCTCACACCATGTATCAAAGATCACCTTGTGCTGGTTATACGCATGTGTGGATTGTTTACTCATAGTGGTTTCATCCTCCGCCCCCACACTCCACCCCCGCACTCACTGTCTGTAATTAAAGGAGTGTGAAATAGGACAGGAAATGCATTTCTTTAGCAACAGTAAACATTCACAATCTCATAGCTGCTCAGATTCTAAACTAATTATTTAAGTAATATTTTGGTTGTGTGTACGTAATAGTTAAACCATGGGTTAGAGGGATTATTGCTGATAACCAGCGCAGTCCAAAGGGCAAAGTCTGAGGGAGAGTGCGGCTATCTAGCATTATAGTTGTCATGGGATGCATAGTTACCATTTGAACAGAGTCAAAGACCAATTAATGACTGGGTATTATTTTCTGGGGAGGGGGGGAGGAGTCTAACATTAGCAGTTAATGCTGAGGGAGGGTCACTCTAAAATACTGACTACAAAAAGTGTACTTTGTTCCTTTTCCGCCACTTTCGAACAAAGGTATTATCCAGTGAGGTTCACAAGACGAGATGTTACAAACCAATGAATAATTCTCCGTTTCAGTCGTAGACGGGGATTGAGCGACCGTTCGCAAAGCAAGCTTCGTACAAGAAAAAATAGACAGATTTTTCTTTGTAGCTGAAAGGACCACGACAAATCACTTTATACCATAATTATTTGTTCAACTCGCTCTATTTTGTAAAAATAATTCTTCTGTTTCATGCCATGTAAACATTTTTTGTGGTACGAAGTTATGTATTATTGCTGGCAATTTTGGAGGATATCACTTTATCACATGGCAGTTACTAAGCAACGATTATATATATACAGTATTCATATACACACGTACGTGCATAAGAGCTGCAAATATATAGCAATCGGATATTGGTTTTCTGTCAATACAAAAAGGGTGTGGCAACTAACCATGTGTAATTATCTTGCATGTCTAAAGTAGTCTAGATGGGAGCTCATACTTTGAATGTTGAATCAACAGAGTTTGTTTTGTGTGCCTGCCAGTCACAAGGTGACTTCCCCTCTGGGTAGGAAGGCCCAACAAGACCAAATCTGGTGTACTAATTTATCATTGTGAGCTATTTCATATTGGATTGACGGTATTGGTTTACATCGGAGTATGTGGAATGTCGGTAAAGGGTCATCAGTTACTACTATTGTGATGTCGCAAATTAAACTGGCTCACTGAATCAAACAATAATATGTTGTTTTTACAACGTAAAGAATGGAACCTATAATTTTTATTATGTTCACCCACCCCCACTCACTCTCTCTCTCTCTCTTCCCCCTCCACCCACTTCCCAGGAGTCCTCAGACGACGTCAGTCTGGAATCTCGCTACTTCCAGTCACTCTTGCTGGAGCCCAACAGTCTCCTGGTCTTGCAAGATGACATGTATAAGAAATACTTACATGGCATAGCAGTAGGGAGGGAGGAGGATGTCGTGTCAGACTCCATCGCCAATCTGCGGCAAATCGCCAACTGCCCCAACATGGGGGAGGAGCTTAAGAGGAGCACTCGAGTCTCTCTAACCATCAGGCATGTCCCCAAGACCATCAAACTCAAGCTTAAATTCGGAAAGTAGTTGTTACTGCTAGACTTCTTGCAATTCTTTTCAATCACACTCACCACAATCAATCATCATAGTCATAGTATTTTTAATCCATACAAATCACTACAGAGATGAGACAGAATTATATTGCAATGGCTTAGAGTTGGTACTTCTTAGTGATGCCTTCTTGAGCCCTTTCTAAGCTATTTAGACAGGTCTTTCAGCAAGTTTGTTAGAGGACGGATAGTAGGGGTTGAGGTATTTAATAACACTGGAAGATAAATGGAATTCCTAATAAATATTGCTATCTCACAGATCACCTGTCTTCGTTTCCAACTTCAGGACGGATGAATTGGTGGTATATATACCTTTCCTGGTACACGTATTGGATAGGGGAGGGTGTTAAGTTGTGTAGCTGGTTTGTGGCTGCAATGCACGTTTAACTCCGTTGCGCTACGTTGGTCTAATCACCTAAATACCCTATACTTACCTCACGTAATCTTACCTAGGGTTTGGCAGACCGGGCTTACGCAAGGCTAGTGGTGGCGCCCTTGCTGTGGCATAACGTCAGCTGGTGCCCCCCAACAGCCTTGAGGGGGAGAGAGGTGTGGCGAGCCCTGATGACGTAATTCTTGGGTAACCCAGCCCCATTTGGTGCTGATCAGGGGTCGCTTACATCCCCCCCCCCCCATACCCGGTATCACATCCGTAAGGGATGGAGAACACTATTTTAAGAAGCTACCTACTGGTGGAATGCAGGGGTTGGAGGTGGGACAAGCTTAATGCACCATCTGCTCGAGATAACAGCTCTGTGTCGCCGCCTGCGATTTACTGACACATGCCCTACCACTACCCGTGGCAACCCACGCTACCTGCACGTGACCTATCTTCCTCACTTCCTGTGACAATCCCTATCACCCTATCCCAGCCCCACCCTCCCTATTGCTGAGTGTACGCTCCCCTCCGTTAACTACGTTAAACTACCTTAAACTACATTATTCAGAAATAATGGGCATTTGATATTCTCACTCTCAAGACCCTCATATCTACAAACAGTAGAGGTAATCTCCTAGTCTTAGCTATCACAATGCAAGCAAATGTTGATTTTAAAAAAATACATGCTAGAAATACAGATACATTTTTCAAAAATGGCTACAGAAATGATTTTAAGTTAAATACCAATGATAAGACTGAAAATTGTGAGTTTCAAACTTTGAATGATACACAAACGCTTGTAAATGTGAACAAGAGATCAAGGCACTCCATCAGCAATAGTCACTCACACATACTTGAGATCATAGCAGCCTTCGTCTCCCCACCTGTAGTCAAAAGTTCTCCTGGGATTGCTGTCCCACTTAACAGTGACCCAGCCCTGGCGATTGGCACTCGTTACCGTTCCGGGGTTTCCCTGGCCACTGTCCTGGTTATCCCACGTCCAGTCGTCCGGGTTTCGAGTCACCCTGTCGCCCTGTCTAAGCTCCACCCTCGTTGTGTGAAGTGTGAATGGCTGCTGGACCATTTCTCCACAGACCGTCACCGAAATAGTGACGGCACCTTCGTAGCGGACAAAGTAGCTGACCGTCCACTTGCTGCCTTCACGTTGCTTGTTGTGACGGAGCAATGTGTGCTTGTTGGGATTGTTGTTTTCCTTGAAAATAATCCTGATCGTTATGAATTCTGTAGCTTCTGAGTCACTGAACGCCATGAGCTGATCCGATATGTTCCTCACGGTAACGGTGAACGTGTTGGTGATGCCAACTTTGACTTGCTGGTTGATAAGGCCTCCTATGATGACATCCTTGGGGCGTGGCTTCGGAATGAGATTCCCGAACTGGTTGGCGTAGTCCGTCTCAGGCTTGTGGCTCATCTTCCACGACTGGTACACTGCGAACTTCTTGTCCCAGGCCTGCATGGCCCATCCTTCAAGCTTGGCGCAGGTGACCATCTTGCTGGCCATTATCCTGGAGGTCCTCTTCGATCTGAGCAAAGATTCAGTGTCTGCGATGGCCTTCTCCATGCCCTCAATCTTGTTGGCAATGTGCGACTTCTGATCTTTGTTTTTTTCAATGTTTTCCACGGTTTTATCCTTCAAGAATGTCAGCACTTCAGTCTTCTTCCTGTCCAACTCTTGCATCAAACACTCGAAGATGGAGTTGACTTCTTGGGTGCACCTTTGAACTGCTTCCGCGCTCTCCACCATCACTTGGTTGATGGTATCTGCATGCTCACAGTATGCACTTCTGTTTGCCTTCACCCCTCCGAGCAGAACTTTAAGTTCTTCTCTGACATCATGCTCCAAGAGTGTTTCGTGACCATCACAAGACGCTTGTAAGCAGTATCTGCAGATGGCGCTGCTGCACGTCTTGCAGAAGTAGTCTAAATTCTGTCCAGGGTGGTGAATACAGTAGTATAGATTCCGTAGCTCTTGTATTCTAGGGCTTTCAATGACCTTATGATCTGCAGTCATCCTCTGCATTCCGTGGTCTCTGTAGCAGTCATCACAGAGGTACCGATAGTCCTTACAATTTTTGCAAAAGGCCACAGCTTCTTCCTCTAACACACACCGCTCACAAATTATAGGCTGGTCACCGAATATTTCATTTCGAGAGTCCTTTGAGCGAACTTCGTCGGGTTCCGCCAAATGTAAGCTTCCTTCATCCTTCTTTACTGCAGTTTCGGTGGTGGGGGCGGGGGCGGCGGCGGCAGTGCTTGCTCCAGTTTCTCCACCAGCGGCGGGGATCTCCTCGCTCAGATTCAGGGAGCCACTACTACGTTGCTTATTATCACCGTTTTTGACAGCATTTAGTACCTCCGTACTTTCTGCCATATTCAGTCTATTCACCACGTCTCTCGCTCAAAACATAGACTTGGCGACCTTTTACCTGGTAGAAGGTGTGGCCAAAACTTTCCTTAGGTGTGCAGTGGTAGTCAGCGTGCTCCCTCCAGGCTTTCGGTAGAGATGCCTTCTACCGTCTGTTCTAGTTGTGGAGGATCAGACATCGAATATGACCAGGCTAGAGGAGATGCTGTTTGTACTAACTGCGGCTGTGTTCTAGAAGACAACATCATTGTGTCCGAGGTCAGCTTCGCCGAGCAAAGTTCTGGAGTATCTTCAGTCATTGGACAGTTTGTTTCGTCGGAAGGTCAATATTTAGTACATTATATTAGGTAAAGTATCGTTGAAATGAATTTAATGTTGTCTTAGGCTCTAAAGTACCTCTTAGTGGTAGTGGATTTCACCATGGATTAGGAAAAGTTTCTCGTGAAGTAACACTAGCCCAAGGTAATAAAGTTCTTACTCCTCATGTGATATATTGAATAAAATGCCGAAACATAAATTGCTCACCTATGAGTTGACTGCATGTGGGTGTCACACATATTTGCAGCTAAGAAGCGGCTGAATAACCTGGGTCAAATGCTGAGGTTGAATCAGCATTGCATTGACTCCGCCTTCATGTTCTTCAAGATGGCCTTGCAACTCAATCTTACTCGAGGTCGCAAGTCCAGTATCATAGACACGGCGTGCCTCTATCTGGTCTGCCGAAGTGAAGGAACGCCACGTATCCTGTTTATAGTAACTTCTTTCTCGTTTTTTTTGTTGTGGTTCTTTTCTTTTTCATTTTTTTTCTAATTTCTGTGAGGGTGGCAACAGGATTGTATAAATATCATTTTTACCTTTACTTGCGAAACCAGATTTGCTGCTGGACTTCAGTGATGTTTTGCAGGTGAGTTAATGTGTTCTTTTTTTATTTTATTTTTTATTGATACTTGTTTGTTTGTTTGTTTGTTTGTTTCTGTGTAGATCAATGTGTATTCCTTGGGGAGGGCATACATGCGTCTGTCTGATGCCCTCCATATTCATCCTCCAGCCATAGGTGAGTCATGCACTAACTTCTCTAGAAAACAAGAAATTCAGTACATGTTTTGTGCCACTGAGAATTCCCTCCTTCCTCCTTTAATTTATTTCATACCCTGTATAGTTAATTTTTTTATTTTTTGACTAATAATTGAAAAACCATAGTTGCTGCGGCTACAGCCATGGATTAGAAATGTTATTCTCCGGTAATTTTCCCACTGGCATTGTATATTAATTGCCCCCTGTTGCTCACACTGGGTGAGTTATGAACAGTAATTCGGAAATTTTCACAATGGTAACTATGGTGTTACTATGGCAACTCGAAATTATCGCTTGATAAGTCAGGCTACCGCCATACGGATCGGGAGGATTATCAGCAATAATTCACGAAGTGTATAGTTAAACTATCATAAACTAGTGGTGTGCTTGAGCACAAATGGCGAGCGAGCCTTAAACCACACTATTGTTAAATGATTGATTTTAACAACTAACTCAAGCTACTAAAATAAAGTCGAGTTTTTTATTTAAGTATATGCGGTAAAGGGGTTTCAATGCCATAGTAACCGCTCCCCGCAACTGTTTGAATTGAAAAAGAAGCAACAAAATCGAGTCACGTTATTTAAAATGTTCTTTGTGATATTCTTAATAGTAGTTGTAACGCACAATATTTTCACACAACTGAACATACTTACGCAAGACTTACCTTCGTGGTTCGTCTAGTGGACAATGAATTTTCAAGTAAATGCTGTTGAGTAGGGCTTATAACTGTGACAAATAGCGTATTAACTTACAACTGCCACTAACTCGAATAGAAATGGAGCTCCCATAAGTTTTTGCGTTTTAACTGCACCCGCAAAAGAATTCAAAGCGGTAAACAATTCAATTTCTAAGGTGATACAGGTAATGGTCGCTAAACCAGAGGATTCTGTTTAGTGAAGTTTGGGACGGGGTCGAACGCCGAGCGAACACAAAAATACGGAGGGTCAAAGTACAAAATGACATACATACGTCCAAACATATATATAAATAAACAAACATCCCCGATTTTCAATTGTGTTACCCCTGTAAGTGTCTCGCTCGCTCGCCAATAAAGGGTGTGTGCATTATTGTTTTATATTACTTGTAGTTGTGTGTATGTGTATGTGTGTGTTTGCATACAGATCCCTGCCTTTTCATCCACAGGTTTGCCCATAAATTAGAGTTTGGTGAGATGACTCATGAGGTCTCCATGACGGCTCTAAGGTTGGTGTCTCGCATGAAGAGGGACTGGATACATCATGGTAGGAGGCCTGCAGGACTGTGTGGAGCAGGTGTGCTTGCATATTTATTTATTTGTTTGTTTGTTTTTAATTTTTATTTGTTTTATTTATTTATTTATTTATTTATTTTATTTATTGGTAAACAAGCGAGCAAAGTGAGTGAGATACTCTAATTGTATATTTATTATATATAATTATGCATTGGTTGGTATGTCCCTCACTGCATGATAGGCAGTGTTATAAGGAGACATTTCTTTTATCTTAAAAGTTCATTTTTATCTGTGAAGTGCATGTATTTATCATATCACAAAACTAAAAGCTTTTTTATCTCGTTTTAAATCTCTTTAACTTTTGTTTATTTATTTTTATTTTTACTAAATTTAATTGAATTCCTGACTTGCTCGCTCAATATCACTGTACTTAATATTCCACCGGTTAATTAACTTATTTCTTCTTCTAGCACTTCTGGTGGCTGCCAGAATCCACAACTTTAATCGAACAGTGCGTCAGGTGGCACGTATTGTGAAGCTGTCAGAAGGTACGGTGCGGAAGAGACTGGGAGACTTCAACAACACTGCCTCCAGCAGGCTCACCATTGATGATTTCTTGAAGGTAGACCTGGAACAGGAACATGACCCTCCCAGTTACCTGGTGTCTAAGAAGAAATCCAGGATCAAGGTAGGAAGAAATATGCGGGGCGGCTGGCTATTCCCAAGGTCCCTGAACTTCCTTTTTTTTTTCTTTCCTTTTTTTGTAATTTTATTCATAACAAAATATTTAAAGAAGAAGAATTGAGGGGAAAGGGGGGACTTTTAGCTAATTTTGTCTCGTTATAGTTTCAATTTATTTATTGTTATTTGCAGTGCGACAGTAAAGTTGCTGCCGAGGGTGATGGAGCAGATGAAGATGATGACCTAGAGGATGATGAGGATGAGACGTGGGGGTTTGGAGGTATCAGGAACGAGTCTGTGGATGACATCATCGCTAAGGCTCAGTACACGGAGATGTTCCTGAACACCGGCAGTAATCTAGGACTGAGTGATGATCTCTCAGAGCTGGTGAAGTTGGGAGAAGAAGAAGAGGATGATGCGGAAGGTGGGTGTCAGTTGCATGATTGATTAGAGGGTGGGTGTGGCCTGTGCATGTAATGCTTCTCATAATTAGACAGTTTAAGTGACCATCAGAAAAGAGTAAATTACAAAAGTGTATTTATTACACACACAATCTTTTTTTTTTTTGTGGAAAAATTACTAATTTGCACAAGGGTAGGGACATGCTGTCATACTCAACTGTTGTGTTTTTAAGGTAATTGTATGGCTTAAACTATTAGAGCATCATCCCAAGGTGATTTTAAAAAAAATTTTGTTTTGTTTTTTAAAAAAAATTTTTTTTTCTTCTTTCAGTAGCTTCTCCAAAAATTGATGAAGGCCTTTTAGACTGCTCAGGTATTGATGACAAAGAAATTGAAGCAGTAAGTCTAAATTATCTGTATTTTTAGTTTATATGTAATGACCCCATACTATATACTAGTGATGTGCTTCAGCACAAATGGCAAGCGAGCCTGAAATACACTATTGTTAATCGATTGATTTTAACTTCTAACACTCAAGCTACTAAACAAAAGTTAAGTTTTTTTAATTACATATATACGGTAAAGCGGATTCAATGCCATAGTAACCACTCCCCGCAACTGTTTGAATTGAAAAAAACAAAAGCAACAACAAAAAAAAGTCAAACTTTTTCTTTGTGATATTCATTAGTTAAGTAGTAGTTGTGTAACGCACAATACTTTCACACTTAACTGAACATACCTACACAAGGCTTACCTTTGTGGTTAGTCTATTGGATAATGAATTTTCAAGTAGATACTGTTGCGTAGAGCTCACGACAAATAGCTATTAACTTACCACCGCCACTAATTCAAATAGAAATGGAACTCCCGTAAGTTTTTGAGTTCTAACTGCACCCACAAAATAATTTAAAGCGGTAAACAATTCAATTTCTAGAACGATACGGGTAATGATCGATAACTGCAGGATTCTGTTTAGTGAAGTTTGGGACGGGGTCGAACACGGACTAACGCAAAAATACGTGAGGGTCAAAGTACAAAATGACATACGTACGTCCAAACATATATATAAACAAACAAACATCCCCGATTTTCAATTGAGTTACCCCTGAGAGTGTCTCGCTCGCCAAATAGTTAGGTGCTGCTTCAGAGGGAACTACTATTTTTAGGGTCCCTGAATACCTTAGGGCCTGAGGGACCCTAAAAACAGTAGTTAACGACTGCTACGCAGCGCCTAACTATTTTAGAACATAGCAACAGTTCCTAACAACACAGTTGGAGGTACTCTACATAATAGAAGCCCTGCCCTGAAGGCGGGGGGGGGCACTACATATAGAATCCCTCCCTGATGGACCTAAGTGATTTAAAGTCCCTCAGTCACAATACAAAAACTACACCAGCTATGTTCTTTGTCCGATATGGAAAAAAAAAATTATTCAAATTTTTTTTGAAGTAATAATTTATTTTATATTTTCCTTATCTTTTTTCAGATGTTACTTTCTGAGGAAGAAGTGGAAATTAAAAGTAAGCTGTGGTTTGCAGAAAACGGAGACTTCCTTAAAGAAAGGGAGTGTAAGTTAGATTACTAAATGTGTATTTAGTATCTTTACATTTAAAAGTGTAACTTTATTTTAGTGAAAAGGGAGAGATTAGAAGCCGAGAAAGCTGAGAAGATAAAAAATAAGAGGGTAAGGCGTACTTTGAGTTAACTGTTATGGTGGTCTGGGCTAGAAACCAATTCAAAATGTTTCAATTGTTCGTTATCAGTCTAGTCTGATACAAAGGGGTGAATGAAAAATCATGAATTTTGTTCACAAGATGTAGTAGACCTTATAGTGTCTGGTGAGTTCCTTTCCTCAGGAATTGCAAGTGGATCTAAGTTGATGAATGGAAAGGAGCGAGTCTTGAGCTTGTGTAGCCATTGCTGTAAGTCCTGTTTGTGTTGTTTTAGACTAGAGCCAAGAGAAAGCCAAAGCCCCAGTATCAGCAAACCTTTGCATCAGCGTCAGAGGCTGTCAGCCAGATGCTGGTAGAGAAACGGATATCCTCCAAGATCAATTATGAGGTTCTGAAGGACCTCGATGTTTTGCTAGGAGAAAAAACAAAAGAGGAAAAGAGTAGTAAAGATGATGAAGTTGAAGAGGAGAAGGAAGCAGCTAGTTCTACAGCCACCAAGTCATCCCAATCTACATCTCCATTGGATGGTAAGACAAGTAAAATGATGAATTTAGCAGTGTTTTAGAATGATGCTAACCCTTACCGGTTATATGACTGAATGAAGTAGTATAAAATGGAAATATTTTAGTACTATTTGAAGGAACAAAACACTAATAAACAAATAATAAAATTTTCTCTGTTTAGGATCTGACACTTTTAACATAGACGTCCACAAAAAATGAATCGATTCCTATAAAAACAAAAATTTTCACAGGCCAGTCCTCTGACTTGACTATTACGAGATATCCAGCCACCAATCGCTTGCCATCTGTCAACAACCAGACCAGGTCCTCGTCAATGCTGGGAAGTTCCATGTGGAGAGGCAACCTTCAGGCAGGTTTCAGCAAGCAACCGGCAGGGAAAAGTAAAATTAAAAAAAAATTTTTTTTTTAGTGTTAGACACAACCCCCGACTTTATCATAATATTTTAATAAAATTGTGTCTGTGGAATACAAAAACTGTAATTGAAGCTTTATAAAACAATATGGCTGCTGGTTACCTGCACAACAGCCATCCTAGAGCCTTCAGTGTCAGTATATTAATATTAGCCCAATAGCTTATAAATTTAGTTATAGAAGATGTGGTTATCTAATCCTCCAGTGATATGTGCAGCCCCTATTGTATTTCCAGGTGTCAATAATTATTTGATCCTTGAGTGCCAGATTATGCTAATATTTTTTTCTGGAATAATAGACATGTAATAGCATAGTGGAATAATTCTAGAATAATAAAGGTATTTAGGAGAGTAATAAAGGGAAAATGAGAATAATCAGTCCATGTAATCCTTAAATGTGGTTATAAGGTAGATCTTCATTACTTGATTAAAGCAGCTGGGTTGTGTTGGCCACTCTGTTATTGTATTACCAAAATGAAAAAAAGAAAAGTTTGAAATACTGGGAGAGCTGTCAGTCAGGCTCGGAGTCAGCAAGTCCTATTGAGAATTATGCTAAATGGATTCTCTTCTTGAGCAACTCAACAATCATACTGCATTAGAATTGACAAAAAATGTATATTATTACCATCCGACCTACGAATGTGAATCCACTGCCGAACATATTAAATTCTTTAATGCCTTAATCCACATTGCCCCTAAATGTTTGGTAAGGTTTCTCATAATTGAACTTTTTTTAGCTTCAGCAGAGCATGTTTTTTTTGTTGTTTTTCATTCATTGAACATTTTTATGGGATGTTCAAGTTTTTCACTGAAAGATTGTTGAGTAATTCAGTAAGAGACTGATAACTAGTTTTATTCATTCATTTAATGTACCAACTCTATACAGCTAGCTATACTGCAATCATCAGAATTTCACTTATTTAGAATAATACGAAAATTTCTAGAATAATATACTATTCTTTTGGAATAATAACTCAATTTTTTTTTTAATTAAAAATCCCAAGCATAATCTGGCAGGCCCTATCCTTGAGTGATATAGTTATTGGTTTTCCTGTGAGATTCATACTAGCCCAATTGCTGATGTTTATTTATAGATGTCAATGGTTCATCTGATTTACCTATTAAGAGGTACACTCCTGCCAATCGCCTGCCATCTCTCACTACCAGAAAGAGACCTTTCTCAACATTAGCAACAATGGAGGATACAACATCACACTCCTCCACTAGCAAGGCATTAGGGACACTCGGTAGTAGCCCTAAGGCAGATCTTAAGAAGCCGAGAGTCGATTCACAAGAACCAGACAGAAATAAAGATGAGATGCACATTTCTGATGAAGACAGAGGTAATACCAGTACACAAGGTGGAGATGTTTTGGTGGAAGAATCTGGTCCGGTGCAATACTTTGATGAAGGAGACAACGTGGATGAGGATGAAGAAGGGGTGGACCTGGATGAACTAGAATATCCTGAAGATCCTCTAAACAACAGTGACTACGATGATTATGAAGACTGAGTAGCAAGTATAAACTAGATGTTTTTGTTGTTGTTTTTTTTCAGTTTGGCATTCAAATTCCATCACCACTAAATCAGCTATACCAACATCAGTCACTTCAATGTATTTCATTAAGAATATTCACAAATTTTGTACAAATTAAATATAATATACAATTATTACTGATGGAGAAATTGAAAATGAGAAAGAATGAGGGATATTGGGTGGCAAGTTTATGGTGATGACAGAAACTGTTTTTTCTTCAAGACCTGTGGTGCTCTGGCGATGCAGAGATTACTCACCTGCTCCAGATTATGCTGGAATGACAAATTATGCAATTGTTACCATATGCCTAGGAAAGAAGTCCACCAGACAAGAATCTAAGCTAATACATGAAATTATCTCGACTAGAACACAAGCTATTGATCTATAACTATTAAGTATTTCCAGTTTGATTAAGTTTTACTGTGCAGATTATGCGTCAAATTCCCTCACTATAAGACACTTTTTTTTACCTGGAGTAGATGGAGTCCACCCATGGAGAGAACTGCCAATTCAGACACACCATCTCCTGTGAGATCCCCATACCATATGGAGTGGATGGGATGAGAGAAGCTCCTCCTCCAAGCCAAGTCTACTGATACAGCTACACACATGCATGGGTGAATAATAATGCCATGGTAACAAGAAATACAGCAACTTACATTCATCGTGCTCTTCAAATATGTATGCTAATAATTCCTACAAAATCACAAAAAAGTCAGGAGAGAATGAACAAATTCAAATTATCTCCTATGGGGCAATAGTTATTGGACTCAGTTCAGTATCAGACTGCAATCCTATTTCTCTAATAAGTATATCACTCCTGGCAGTATGTGGTATTTTTATATTTATTTCTTTTAAGTTGTGGGTTTGTAATGACTGCACCACTTAGTTGAAGCTGTCACAGCGGTATGGCATTTACACAACCGAGGGCTGAATCCTGTACCAACTGAACGGAGGGGTGCAACTGACTTGTACCACCATGGCTCTAGGAAATGCACAAAAACTAATGTTGATTAGGAGGTTTGCTTATTCACCACCTAGGAGGTGGGTATAAAATATATCCACCGCGAATTGAGCAATCTGATTGGACCAGTTTGAACATACCTTGGTACAAATTAATATAAATACCACCAATTTGTCTCTTCAATTGTAACTTACTTTGCCATAAGTGCCCAAGATGATCTCATTCCTCCCATCCCAGTTCACATCAGCCACCACACTACACAGGACACTGTCACAACTCTGGGAGGATGGCAGCACAACAGAGTGCTCAAAACCACTACGCAGGACATTTCTAGAAAGGGGGAGGTGGGGCATGAGAACACTGGGTAAAATGTTGACTGCTCAAATGTTGCCACAGAATATCTGGTACAATCACCAAACACTGACACCGCCATAACATTTCATGAATAGCTAATTACTAAATCTTACAAGAAAACCACACCCATTTCAACAGCTGAAGTAACAAGGAGATGGAACTCATTGGTATCACCTGCAATCACAGTAACAACACAGAATAGAGACTTCCCCGCTATCATCATTCCTTGCTAACCTTGTGACCCTTCTGAACTGAACATGAAGAGCTTCACAGACGTAATGGGCCCATCAACCAATTCTGATGTAAATGTCTTTACCACTACTGCAGCAAGAGAATAGAAACATGATAAACAAAAGACTCATGATTAGTTTATGTGGAAGCTCATTATTTGTGACTTAATTTTAATGTAATACTTGTTATACTATAGCATGAAAGCAAAGTGAGATATATCAGGAGAACACAAATTTGAGTCAATAATACATTTATCTATTTATGAATGCACATGTGTGGCATTTAATATTTATCAGAAATGTGATAAAGTACTTAAAAATTAAGGCTAAATAGAATGTACTTCTTCAGCCCCATTAAAGTTTAAAGACATTGAGTTTATTTCTTCTCTTTTTTTTTTGTTGTTTTTTTTTTTGTTGTTGTTGGAGTTACAGGCACCCCATGTCTCACATTGACTGGATAAACAATGTTTGATAGTATATGGTTAAAAATTGAATATTTATAGTGAGAATATAAATTGAAATTTTACCAGTCTTCTAATAGTACTCAATCCTTATAAATGTAGCTAGACTATATAGTTTGCTCACCTTTTGTGCATAAACTGACAGTCAAAATTAATTACATTGCTAAATCCACCAAACAGTTATCTTATAAATTATTATTTGGAAGAGAACATTAAGAGTATAATCTACTATTGTGGTCGAACTTCAAGAGAAAAAAAAGCCCATTCCCTTTGAACTCAACCCTGGCCACACCTTACCATTTGACATAAGATCCACTAAATAACAGGAGACCCGGCCAGTCTGACATCCAAGAGCAGTCAATCTGTGCATGCCTACTAGCTGCATGTCCAGGTATGTCACACAGTCTGTGAGGGACACCAACTCTGGAAAGAAAGACTCCAGAACCTCCTCCTGAAAGCTGGGCTATATATATATTATATATACACGTACATATATAAATATAATTACATAACTAAAATTAAAAGAAAAATAAACAACAAAACAAACAAACAAAAAGATGGTAAACCCACCACAATGTTATCTGGAAATTTATATAATACACTTGTCTGACAGTAACGACAGCTAATTGTGTGTGTACTCATGAATAACTCATTAGTTGATGCAGTTTGGTAAAGCATCATCAGTAACTACACCTGGTGTGTGTATTCGTGATAAAGCGTCATCAGAAAAATGAGTGAAAAAGCGGACGATGAAACTAAACTGAGGATAATAACAACAGACAAAATACCTTATGTTACTGCATTCCTAATATGCAAAAGTTTGTACAATGTGGCGGGCACTTTTAAGAGTTTGTCTTGGTAGAAATCTTTTTCACCGGATGGAGAAAAACAAAACAAAACAAAAAACTAACAGAGACATTTTCAACTGAGCCAGTCTATTGTATTCAGTCTTTAGATGATAATCAGCAAAGACTTAATGAAAAGTTCATGTACATCTAGATTTTAATTTTCGACTACTGTTATCAGCAATATTTGAATGCTAACATGAACGAGCTCATACCCATGCCCACACGCTCACTCACCTCAGCTGAGAGGTTGATCTCACGATATAGGTGAACCTGGTTGTCATCCCCAGACACTAGGAAGACAGGCTCCCAATGGTCACCCGCCAATATCCTAGGGAAAAAACAACAACAAAAACAACACTAACTGGTGTACACAGTAACACATGGAACGTGCACTATTACAAGTAATCCCACCCACTCACTTGGTAGTGGTGACCTGGAAAGGTATATATTTTAAATTGAGTGGCTGCCAGTCATCTGGAAGGAATATAAATATAAAGCAAGTGAAACGGGGATAGAATATAACACCTCCCCACCCACATATGTACCTGCTATGTTTTCCCACTGGAAAGTTGAGACTGAATTATTGTGAATTCCATAGAGATTAAAATATACTTCATTTGGATCAGTTTCTGTCTGACGTGAATACACAGAATATTAATAAAATGAAGAATTTTTTTTATAAACATGGGACTCACTCGGATCAAAGTTATTCCAATGACAACTCCATTAGGTTTCTTCACAATAGCAGCTATAGACACAACCTCGACTCCAGCTACAAGAGAAAATGGATTTCATGTGAAATTTGAACACTCTTACTTCAATTATTGACTGTTGTTGCTGGGTCCAGTGCACATGCAATACAAAAGTACATGAATCTATGCAAGTCCATTTGCATCAGCTATTGCATAATTATTTGAAAACTGCCAGTTGCTTGCTCAGTGCATACTTAGTTAATTTGTCTACCTGGTATATAACTAAATGTTATTTCCTTAAACAGAGGGGGCCGCTGCACTAATGGGTCGTGAAATTCCAAGCAAAATACTTGACCAGGAAGAGTAGTTACAACCAGTTTGTTGGAACCGTTTATGTGCAAATTTACCAGGCCATATATATTGCTTTGATGGCGCAGCGGAAAAAAATAAACTTCGTGAAAAATTATCTCTTCGTCTTTTTTCAGACTACTTTCTTCTTCATTATTCCCTTCTTCCTCCTCCGGGTCGGCCATGACACGTGACATGTTTAGAAAATCATATGACCGGATAACACGTTGCCGGGAATACATACGTAGGTATACTGACGTCACGATTTTCTAATAAAAGCGCTTTTCTTTTATTGTCAATTGGAAAAAAGCTTTGGCTACCTAAAAATACTTGTAGAAATGGCTACTTGGCAAGATTATTTTGCCCAGAATGAGGACAGAGATGGAGTTAGATTTACTTGGAACATGTGGCCTTCTACTAGAGTGGAAGGTTCTAAGATGGTGAGTGTATGTTTGTGAACACCTTTGAAAAAGAAAGGCAGTTTTAGCTATATCTATTGGTGAATTAATAGGTGGTCCCTGTTGCTGCCATGATTACTCCGTTGAAAGAGAGGCAGGATCTTCCTCCAGTTCTTTATGACCCAGTTTTGTGTGCAAGAACTCAGTGTAGAGCTGTTCTCAACCCACTGTGGTAAGAAAAGTTAGCAATTTTTTTGAATTGGAAAAAAAATCAAACAATTATTTTGTTGTTTCTAGTCAAGTAGATTACAGAACTAAGAGCTGGACATGCAATTTTTGTTTTCACCGAAATCAGGTAATAATAATTAATAAAAGGTACCATTAGCTGAATTACTTTTATTTTTGTAAATATGTTTTATAAAATAGTTTCCTCAGCATTACTCGGCCATCTCAGAGACCAATCAACCAGCAGAGTTGGTTGCAAACTTCTCTACTATAGAGTACCAGCTTCAGGTGAGTGACATTGTTCTCAGTAAAAATAATTGTAATAGTACAAGTGAAACCTTAGATAATAAAGTTTCATTGTGGAGATGAATGTATGAATTGAATTCAAGTTCTTAATCTGATTGTATTTTCAAGTAGTAATGTAATTGTATTTTTGAAACTCTGAAATGTTTTGCAGAGATCTGGCATAGCTCCTACTATCTTCCTGTTCGTGGTGGACACTTGCCAGGATGAGGAAAACCTACAAGCACTGAAGGTGTGTGTTTTGGGCTGGCTATGCTCAAGTAGTTTTTTTATTGTTGTAAACCCATAGCATTTGTATTTTTTCTGAACGTTTTTTCTTGAATAAGTTGATTTATTAATTTTATTCTTCTCTGTATCTATTAGTTCACTTTTTTTTAATGTACTCTTATTTTATTAGGAATCTCTACAACTGAGTCTCAGTTTGATACCTCCCACTGCTCTAGTGGGCCTTATCACTTTTGGAAGAATGGTAAGAATTCTATACTTCAGTACAGTGTTGTTTGTTGCTCTTGTTTTTTTTTGTTTTTTTGTTTTTTGTTGTTGTTGTTGTTGTTGTTTTGGTTTTTTCCTCCCCACTCTTCATCCTCATGATGAAAGATTGAATGTGATTAATAAAATATTAATAAAATGAAGTTCCAACTTCGATGCTTGAAATTACTATTCCTCCCTCTCTTCTCATTCTTTGTGCTTTAGGTCCAGCTTCATGAGCTGGGTTGCGAGGGTTACTCCAAGTCGTACGTGTTTCGTGGCACCAAGGATGTCAGTGCCCAACAGTTGCAAGACCAGCTTGGACTGGGGGGCGGGGCTAGTGGAAGAGCTCAAGCTCCTGGACAGCAGCAGCAGCAGGCCACAGCACAGGTTCAAAACAGGTAAGGTATCATTTGGGCAGTAGGGCACACTTTATTCATGGCATTGTTTGTTTGGGAACTGATGGAGTTTCCAAAAAAAAAATGTTGGCCCTTTACCTGCTGTGGCTGCATATGGTTTTAGATACTCTAATTTGAGAGTATGCTATTTTGTATTGGACTGTAGAAGAGTTCACAAGATGCCTTGCTAAGCTTTAAAATCTTCTCTTCTGCCCAGACTCCTCTTTGTAATTGGATTGCCATACCCAATATATATGCTTTTAGACCATATTATTACCAACAGCATTTATAGAAACTTGGTTTTTATACTGCTTTGTGTAGGTTTCTGCAACCACTGCAGAACATTGACATGAACCTTACAGATATGATAGGGGACATCCAACCTGACCCTTGGCCTGTACCACTAGGGACACGCCCCTTAAGGTCCACAGGTGCAGCACTGTCTGTGGCTATTGGCCTTTTGGAAGTGACCTTCCCCAATGCTGGAGCTAGAGTGATGTTGTTTGTAGGTGGACCTTGCACTCAAGTAAGTATTGCTCTATGGTAAATGGGTGGTTTGGTTTATTTACTTGTATTTTGATATTCGTTTGTGAGAGGGTTTTTGTTGTTGTTGTTTTGTTTACTTGTATATTGATATTAGTTTGTAGAATTTTTTGCAATAAACAAATTAGTGCATGTGAATCTTATTAAATACAAATGGAACATATGTCTTAACACTGATCAGATGAAGCTAATTACATCATACCTACCAATTAGTTTTTGTTTGTTTGTTTTGTTCCCTCCCCTTTTCGTTTCCTTCTGTGTAGAGATGTTGTACGTGTCATTCTAATTCATCATCTAATTCTATGTAGGGTCCTGGTATGGTGGTGAGCCATGACAGGAAGGAAATTATACGATCGCACTTTGACTTAGAGAAGGATAATTGCCGCTACCACAAGAAAGCATGCAAGGTGTGGTGGAAATGTTGAAGTTGGAGGAGCTATAGGTATATTAACATTGTTGCTGTGTGTGTGTTGTAGCATTGTGAGGCTCTAGCCAACAGAGCAGCTGATAATGGTCACACTGTGGATATCTACTCCTGTGCCTTGGACCAGACTGGATTGAATGAGTTGCGATTTCTTCCCAACTTAACTGGGTAAGAATTTATACTTGTGTTATACCAATGATAGCCCTGGGACAATACTATACCATTGTTATTGGCATTTTCAGTGCAAAAAAAAAAATTTTTTTTTCTCGAGATGAGTGCAAGCAGTCTAGTTGCATCAAGGGTCCTATATGAGTAACTCACTTTCACTAAATACTTAAATATTCATGTTTATTATAGCTGGGAGCTTGGGAGTTTTAGTGGTTACACTCATTGTTCTTCTCCTTTAGTCCTGCTTGTGAGATAACTCTGGTGATCGTGTGATTTTTGTTTGTGTTGCCAATACTATGTCACATGATCCTCATGTTGCCATTACTTTAGGGGTCACATGATACTGGGAGACTCCTTCAACTCTTCACTGTTCAAGCAGACATGGCAGAAAGTGTTCACGAAGGACTCTCAGAACCAGCATCTCAAGATGGCCTTCAACAGCTCCTTTGAAGTCAAAGTAAGTTCCAAATTGCATGCATTCATTATGGAGTTGTTATCCCTCAGCGCGTATGCGAGAGAGGGTTATAGTAGTCGTCCGTCTGTTTGTCTGTCTGTTACACTCTGATTTTGGAGATAACTGACAATTAACCGTTGATTTAGGTATGAACTTACTCAGAAAGACGATTTAAGACTTTATTGTGCTACTTATTTTAATTTCGGGCTGATTTTTGAATAATCGCGAAGCTGTCAGCTCCACATAGGTACTAGCTTTTGTAGGTAATGTCCCCTAGCGTCATGTCGTAATCACGTCAGCGTAAATTTTTTGCTGCCCTTGGTAGGTAGTTTTGCTTTATGCTGGGAAGTTAACTGGGTGCTGGAATGGAGTTTCGCATTGAAAATGTATATCAGTGAGTGTCTCTGGCCTGTTTAGCTTCTTCTCTTATGAAGACAGCATTTACATTACCATTTTAATTGCTCGAGCTATATTGATTCCTGATTAGAACGGCCAGTACGTAATTCTTTGGGTCTTAGAGGATTGTGTAGTAGCTAGCTGGTGTAGCACTGAGGGTTCACACCTTTGGTGCTTCATTTATTCATAATATTTTCATTATTACGTTATAGTGCTCAAAGGAATTGAAGGTGTGTGGAATACTGGGTCCATGCATATCTCTCAACAAAAAGAATGCTTCCGTTTCTGACACTGTAAGTGTTGATGATATGTCATATTCTCTCTAAGATCTCTCTCTCTCTCTCTGTTCATTATTGCTTTGTTTCCTGCATCATGTTCAGGAAATTGGAGTAGGTGGCACATCCTCGTGGAGAATCTGTGGACTCACTCCCACTACTTCATTGGCAGTAGTATTTGAAGTGGCTAATCAGGTTTGTCCATTTAGCTATTAGCCTATCAGCATTGTCATATTCATTATTATTATCATCATTCATATATTTGAATTAGCTAATCCCCCACATCTCCTTTACCCCACCCTCCTTTCTCAATTCTTATGCTTCTATTTTCTCCCATAACCAAGTTTAAATATTAAAATGCATAAAAATGCTATAATTAACCCTCCCCCCCCCCCCCCCCCCCCCCCCTTTGCAGCATCGTTTGTGTGTTCCAATTCTGCTAACAGACGTTCAGGGAGTTGGTAATATATTGTTTGTTGTTGTGCTTGCAGCAAGCCAATGCCATCCCCCAGGGTCAGGCAGGCTGTATACAGTTCATCAGCTTCTACCAACACTCCTCAGGACAGAAGAGAGTCAGAGTCACCACTGTGAATAGACAGTAAGGAACATAGAGATATTCTTTATGTTGTGTCTTGACTTACCAACTCATTCATTTGTTGTTAATAATTGTTATAGTTGGGCAGATGCAGCCACTAACATGAATCATGTGTCAGCCAGTTTTGACCAGGAAACGGCAGCCGTTGTCATGGCGAGGATGGCAGTGGCAAAGTAAGTGATGTCAACTATTTGTAATAAACTGAGAGAAACTATTCTTTATATAATTTCTGAATTATTGGGAAATGTGTTTTGGAATAGTTTCATTTTCCTCTTTTGTGATGAAATTTCAGGTCTGAAATAGATGATGGTCCAGATGTGCTGAGATGGTTGGACAGGATGTTGATACGACTGGTAGGTTTTGTTGGTGTTATGTGATAATGATAGTCATGTGATATGAGTGTTCCTTTCCTTGTGACAGTGCCAGAAGTTTGGTGAATATCACAGAGATGATGTGAGCTCTTTCAAGCTAGTGGATAACTTCTCTCTTTATCCTCAGGTGTGTAGTTTGTGGTTAGTCTGATTTAAGTTAATGACAGTTGGGGGAGGGTTGGGAGAGGTGGTGGATTTTATTAGAATATTGGCTACTACCGAGATTAATTGTTAACTTAAAGTTGTGATTTTGGCATGTTCATGTGGCTATTGCTATGAATGTTACGTAGTTCATGTTTCATCTTCGTCGGTCTCAATTCCTGCAAGTCTTTAACAACAGTCCAGATGAAAGTGCATATTACAGAAACAAGTTAAATCGTGAGGATGTCACTCAATCGCTGGTCATGATACAGCCCATTCTCTATGCCTACTCCTTCAATGGACCACCAGAGGCAAGTCCATGTAGTCACATCAGGGTTTCATTTAGGGGGGGGCGAAAGGGGGCATTTGCCCCCCCTTGGGTTCTAAATGCCCCCCCTTGGATTCTAAGTGCCCCCCACCCTTTTGAAAGAACCGATATTTATTAAGAGAAAAATGTAAACCAAATTAATAATAAACAATATTCACACAGCAATTCGTCTAGGTTTTTTGTTCCATACTGTAATAATGTCATTTAATTGTGTAGATGAGAGCGTCTCGGGTGTCTCCATGGCTATTTTCATCAAATAGGATAATTGTGATTGCCCAATTCGATTTCGAATTCGTGTTTTAATTAGTTTCATTTTGGAGAAGCTCCTTTCCACTGAAGCAGTGCTGACAGGGATAGATAGACATATGTTTGCCAGGGTGCTAATGTTTGGAAAAATTTCACTAAGCATATCACTTGTGGTGAGCTCTTTCAACTGCAAGTGCAGGTTACCTTTCGGCTTCTTCGATAAGTAGCTTCGAAATGTTTTCCACTCCTCTCGGGTTTCGCGGGAAATAAGAGCTTCTTTGGTGTATTCATCTCCACCAGCAGTCTTAGCAGGCAGCTCTGCACCATAGTGAGCTAATAGTACATCTATTAAGTCCTCACCATATGTATGGAAGTCAGAAGAGTCAGCAGCTGGCACTTTCTTCGGATCAAAGATGCCAAATGAGGAGACAATATCTTGTGAAATAAATCTGCTGGATATGTTTGCCTTCAGCATCCTGATAAACGGTTCAGCCACTTGTCCTTGGAATGTAGCAATGCTTTCCGTGGTTAACGTGATGTCAGTGACTTCTTCGATCTCATTCTTTGCATCCATCAGTTCTAATACCCAGTTAGCAGCAGGTAACATGGCATCATCAAGTGTATTGAGAGTGGCATCAACAAGAGGGGTGATAGCTGTCAAGTCTATTCTCTCAGTCTGGAGAGCTCTGCTCAACTTCGCCACTTGTGGCAGAACATAATCAAGGAGGTATATGGCCACTAAAGTTGAGGGCCTACATAAGGCTTTACTGATACCTAGAGCTTCAGGTGCATGTGTCTGCTCATAGATATTGTTTAGAGCAGTCACAATTGCACTGTAGCTAGCTTTGACTGCCTTCACACAGCGTTCATGGGACAGCCAGCGAGTATCTGATGGTTTCACAACTTTCAGCTCAGGTAAGTCAAGCACCTGCTGTACTGCTTTGAGACTCTCAGCTCGCTTAGGAGAATAGTGGAAAAATTTCCAGAGGGTGGTGAGTGTGATGTACACATGTTTTATCCCACTGGTAGCATTAGCTGCTTGAACGCATGCTAGCTGTAGCAAATGGCAATGGCAGTGTACGAAAAGTGCATGAGGTGAAATTTTCTTCAGGAGACTCTGCACACCATTGTGTTTCCCAGAGAAAGTAGCTGCTCCATCGAATCCCATACCCACCAGCTTGCTAATCTGTATGTTTTTATCTTTCATGAATTCAACAAGGGCAGAATAAATAGTCTTTGCATCAGTAGCTTTCAATGGAACTATATCCAAGAAGTGCTCAACAGGTTGACCGTCCATGTTCACCCAGCGGAAGAAAATTGAAAGCTCTTCTGTGGTCGTCACATCAGTGCACTCATCTGCCATTATGCTGAAATGGGAAGCTTGGCGAAGCCGTTTCAGTAAACATTCTTCAGCCCATAAGCCAACTGCCTCAACAAATTCAACAACAGCAACTTTAGATGTGTAGGTTGCATTTAATCTAGCTCTTTCAAGGAACCCCTTTAAATCTTCTGCACCACAACTTACGATTAGATCAATAAGTTCATCAAAATTTGTTGTGTGGGGAATGTGGCGACGAGCTAGAAAATGGGTGCAACGAATTAGAGCTTTAATGGCCATTCTGTTCTTCAACTTTTCCTCATCATTAATTTGTTGGAGTTGCTGAATGACTGACCCTTCTTGTAGTGCTGTAGCTGCAGCCATCTCTGCTTCACATGATAGGAGGTGAATATCACTCTTTGCATGAATTTTCATCTTCTCTATTGCCTTCTTCCAGTTCGTGAAAGGTTTTGAGATCCATGTTCCTCCTGTTCTTTGAAGAGAAATTCCTCTCTTCCTGCAAACCTTACAAAAAGCTCCTTGGAAATTTTTATCAAACATCAGCCAATTGAAGCTCTCTTCCCATTTTTTGTTGTATTTTCGACTGCTTGCAGTGATTTTCTTGCTTTTCTCATGTGTAGTTAATCTTTCCTTTGCATGCTTCTCATGAACAATTAATCTTTTCTTGGCAGGACTTGGCTCCAAAAACTCAGTATCAGATTGATTGCTGTCAATTTTATCTTCTGTGTCACTGCTACTTGAGTGGCCAGGTGACTTTGAAGAGCTTGCACCACAGAAGAAAGAGCGAATATCCATTTGAGACTATCTTAAGCTGTCAGGGACTACGAGTGCTTAGAGTTCTGGTTCTGGAAGTTGTAGAATCTGTATAGATCAAAACTCAACAACTGCTACGGTGAGCTGAGGGCTGGCCTTTTTATAGCCAGCCAGCAACCGTAAGTGTGAATCAACGTGTGATAAACCTAAGGGGAGGTGAGAGTCAGAGTTGAATAGTGTGTGAAAAGCATCTAAATAGTGAATGTCACAGTTGACTGAAAATTGCTAGACGGTGGAGGTGAAAATGAGTAGCTGAATTAACTTGTCAGGATCTGACATATGCAGACCTCATTAGATAAGATTATGTTTTTTTAATGTAGGACATAGGCCTTCCAATAATTCTATTTCACTCCCATGGTGACCAGTGCCGCCCGCCCCCCCTTACATTTTCAAAACTCTATTTTGCCCCCCCTTGCAAGAATGTCTGGATGAAACACTGCACATGTGTGCTGATGAGGACCACTAAGCTAGAGGCTCATGTAGAGGGAGGTTGTTATTTGGGGAATGTCATGCAAAGTGGGAATAAGACTATTAGGTCTTTTAAAATGTTTGGATGGATGTTTAAATTTACTACAATTCTCAACAAAATTATGTTATCATGATGATGTGTGTGCTGTACAGCCAGTGTTACTTGACTCTAACAGCATCACTCCAGACAGGATTTTACTTTTGGACACCTTCTTCCACATCCTCATATACCATGGAGAGGTGAGGTGTATGCCATGCTTATCCCTATAACCATTGCTTCTTGTTCCCTTTTGTAGAAAATAGCAGCGTGGGTGCAGCAAGGCTACCACAACCAGCCTAGCCACGACAGATTCAGGCAGTTACTGCAAGCTCCTATTGATGATGCACAGGTGTGTGTCTGTGTTGTTGTTGTTGTTTTGTTGTTGTTTTTTGTTTTTACTCAAGGAGTTGTGTACCTGAATTTGATAACCTTGTGTTTTAAATGTACAGGAGATCCTTCAATCTAGGTTTCCCATGCCGAGATACATTTTAACAGAGCATGAAGAAAGTCAGGTAAGTAATATCTTAAGTGGATGGGGAGGGTTCAGTTTAAGTTGAAGAAATGTATTCCCTTCTTCTTGTTGTCTTTCAGTCTCGTTTCCTGCTCTCCAAAGTGAATCCTTCTCAGACCCACAACACATCCTATGGATGGGGCTCCTCCACTGTAAGTGTATCAAGTTGTGCTTCCGTTATGGGCACTAGTACTAATTTTTAGCAATTCCTTTTTCACTTTGTTACTCTATTTAATCATTACCCAAGCTGCTTCATTGCCCTCTTATAGTATAGATACATTTTCTGTATGCAGCACTGATAGCCATAAAAGTAACTGATTCTGGTAACATGAGGGTCATACCTCAAAATAATACGCTTGTCTGTCAGTAACGATGACGGTGTGTGTATTCATGAATAATTCATTGGTAAAGAATTGTCAGCAATAATGACAAGGGTGGTGTGTGTTTGCGCGTGTGTGAATTACGCTGAATGGGGTTGGTGTAACGACACCAACAGTGGTATGGGGCAATAACAATTGATTTTTTAAAAAAAACACCTTATGTTAATACATTCCTAATTTGCAAAATAAGTCAGCGTACTTGCTAGTATTTATAAATGATGTTCCAAATGTTTGTGACACTCGTGTTGTATTGTTTGATGCAGGAGACCACTGCTATCCTAACAGATGATGTCAGTCTGCAAGTCTTCATGGACCATTTGAAGAAACTTGCAGTTTCTAGCTCCACTTAGCTGACTGACAATTTAGGGAGACTTGTAACTCAATTGTAATTCATGTCAAATTATTTATTGGCTTTTATTGTTTTATAATAAAATGGTTCCATAGTACAAAGAGTTTGTTGAAAAGGGGAAGAAGGAAAAAAAGCACATATATTCTAGTATGAATTTGTTAGGATGGAATTAAAAATTATATTTGACTTGTTCAGTGTGTGATTGGGTTTAGTTCTGGAATAGATCTGACTCCATATGGAGAGCTCTTCAAACCCACTTTACTAGACACACTGTCGAAGTCCACATACCGAACTGATGCCATCTTCCCATATTCCCTACAACACAGTAAATAAACATGAAATTACAGTAAAACTTCAATCTTTTGAACTTCACTTATCCAAACACCAGTAAACAGAACACCCAAAATTGAATAGTAGCACATGCAGGCACGAAAAATTGCTTGACCACACCACTTCATTAGGGCTTTATAATACATTTTCAATTGTGTTCAGTTATCTGAACATTTCAGCTATCTGAACACTTCCCCAATGTGTTCAGACTGAAGGCCTACTGTATATTTTATAGTTCAACTGAGATGGGCACAACAACCACATACTTCACCAGCCAAAAGGTGCACGCATGAAATGGAAACGCTGCTAGAACAGCAGATCATGTGACACATCCATAGACCGAGTACACTTGACATTCCACATGCAAATGTCAGTCAGACTTACCGTACAATCATATCTGCCATCTCGTCGGCTGTCCTAAAAGTTTCGTAATTGACCCTAATCACTGGGATGATACGTGCGATGTCCTTCATGAACTCTTCGTAAGCCACATGGAGGTTGCTTAGGTATTCCAGAGTGATAGTGGACTCACATTCTCTTTTCCTCATGTCGATCCTTCTTTTGCTCTCCTCGGGACTCACATCAAGGTGGACAATCAGGTTAGGCTTCTTCCTGTATTCAAAATCACATTTAAAAAAGTATCATGTTGAAGTACAATGGTTGATCCATAGCTCACATGAAATTGGACATGTTGCTGAAGAGTGATAGGTAGGTTTCGTACTCCCTCTCTTCCATCAATCCAGAATCTTTCAAAACCTGACAAAAACAAACAAAGGTTAAAATAACAGCTACTCAAACTTCCCTGGTGTTACTAGTCCAAGTCTACCATAAGTGTATATACTAAACACTGAAACTACTTGACCTTGGAAATATACAAAAAGCAGATACAATACTGACCTTTGCAAACACTGAATCTTCATAAATGGTCCTGTCCTGAACTCCACCTCGTCCTTGCCAGATAATCTGTTGGTGTTGTTGAAATCTTCTGTTTAGGAGATAAACCTTGCAGAAACCAAAGAACTAATAAAAAAAATCTAGTTCAAAAGTATTCTTTTATCTTACCTGGAGTGGGAAAGCGTATCTAGCTGGATCTTTGTAGAAGTCAGCTAAATAAGTATTGTCTATCACTGGCTCGTAAAAGCAAGGTAGATTCATTTTCTCAGCAAGTTTGGTGGCCAATGTGCTCTTGCCAGCTCCAATCAGACCACTTATAGAGATAAAAAGATCTTTGCTACTGTTCCGCTGATCCATAGTGAGCAGAGACCTTCGCTTCCTTTCCTCTACAGACACACTGGAATCATTAGTTACCATCATTTTGATCCTAATTCGCTGCACCAAAGAATCCAAGAGCAGTTTCACACAATAGGGCGGGAGAATGGCGGGGAAAGCGCGCGAGAGGGCATTTATCGAAGAGCAGACTGGCGCCAAATTACCCATGTTAACAGCGCATGCGCTTATGCCAAACTCGAACGAGGCTGCATTGGGACTGCATACTGCCACCCACATTTGAAGCATTTCATTGGTAATGGGGGGGGGGGGGGGGGGGGGGGGGGGAAGCCTTTAGAGTTTTATGACCAACTCACACTGGAATAATCCACTTACACTGTCAGAGTGATATAATTAGATATTTCACTCTCAGGCTTTATTTTTACTCCCTCTGGCTCATGAAAAAAAAAATTAGCCCGCTATATTTAGCCATATCACACTCTGACTCGTGTAATAAGTACTATTTAACAAAATGTAAATATGAAGTTACTGTATTGCCATGTTTCCATAGCTTTTTGTTTATCACATGAAAACTTAATGAAGCTGTTATAATTTATCTTGTAGAGTTAGCAAAATTTGACAAAAAAGAAACTATTTGATGAAGATAATATAATAAATTAACAGATTAAAAAAGAAGCATGTATAAAAATTAAAAATAAAAAGTGCTGCACTTAGCCTATACGTAATTTATTCATACAGAACACAGTTGTAAAGACATCTATTTGTCAGAGTAGTAAACAGGAAAAGGGAAGAAATGCCACAACAGAGAATAAGCACACACACAAAAATCAAGTCTTCGCTGTTTTAGCAGCTGTGATAGGTCTGCCAGAGTTCAAACCAGAATACTGATACTTTGCCTTCTTCTCAGATGGCTTGAGAATCTAAAATATAAATAAATAAACAATATAGATACAATACACATAATACAGGATGGGGCAAGAGGGGAATTCTGATTGTAAAACTCCATGGTTTGTTTGCAAAGAAACTAATCAAATATACGCATAAGAGAAGAAGAGCTATTGCCAAAGTGGGTTATTTATAAAACAGGATTTCTTCACAAATGGATTAAAATAAGGAATCAAAGTCACTGGACAAAATACCAGGGCCCCAAGAAGTCCTAAAGAACTGAAGAAAAGTTCTGTTGCCTTTATTGATTATTAGAGATCTTCAAGCTAAGTGATTTGGTAAAAAAAAAATTTAGCAATTAAATTTGCAATTTTTTTTTATCCTACACAATCAGCTTGATATCAGGTATGGCCCTACCTCACACATACTTAATCTTCAAATAAGGATTATAAACTTCAGTATACATGTGTTGAAATGCTCAAACGGCTACACTTCATTATCAATAGTTTTGGGAGGGAAAAAAAAAAGAAAAAAAAAGAGCATAGGTTTTCACTGTGAGTGTGATTTAATTTCGAGAAAACACCTCGCCCCTTAATATGCAGAAGGTATAATAGCACAGTGTGAAACACTTTGTTGAAGCTTATTGTTGGTGGAGGAGAGTGGAACAATACAAATTGTTAATTGGACTTTGGTTATTTTCAAATCACACTATGAATCTACACCTCTAGATGAAAACCTTTCCTGCCCCATCTAGTTACTAAGAATAATTAATTTATACCAAAGAAGTTAACAGCCATAGTTTGTAATATTGTCGGAAATAATTAGTGATGAGAGTTCACACTACTGGTACTATATTTGGAATAAGAAACACAAACATAAAATGGCTGCACATCCTATTCCACTCTCACTCAAGTGAACTTTACTCCAATTTCCTCCGCCTTGGTTGAAGTAATTATATTCATGAGTTACATGTGTTAATTTGTACCTTTCTATGGATACATCCACGCCTTGGGGGGAGGCAGGGGACACACAGTGTATAACACACACACACATCAGATTGCAAGAGACTAACCATTACCATCACTTCCTAACTGATGCATCCTTCAGCAAAAGAGAAAATCCAAATTGATTCTATCCAAGAGCTTTGAAGTTAAAAGTTATGTTATTCAGGTCATCACTATGCTTGAGCAAGTCTCGACACATAACACATTCACAGTACTTCAGTATTACATTATTTAGTGAAAGTGTTTGAAGAAACCTTACAAAAGCCAGTGTTTGTAAAAACAATGAGCTGTATGGCTGCTTTGTTAAAATAATACTCTCAGATGTCTACATATTTAATTAAAAAGCATCACATCCATTGTATAAATTGCACCAGTTTATTAGTACAAACCTCACATTGGAAGGGGACAGCCTGCCATTACTGACAACAAGGCCTCAATTGCCATACCCACCTGAAAAGAACACATGAGATTTTCATCAACCGTCATCATCCCACCAGCGTTGTCGTAATCCCCACAGTAATTGGGGGCAGAGAACAGAGTCACTAGCTGACGCTTGGCGAAAAACTCGTAGCCATCTTCCACCACCTGGTGTGCTCGACAGATTAGGTCCAGGTCATGCCTATTCAGGAACTTTGTGGCGATGTCTGAACCAAATGTGAAAGACACGCCCCTGTCGTTGTCGCCCCACCCTTGGATGTCCTTCTCTGGGTCGGACCACAGCAAGTCGCACAGGAGACCTGTATCAGGTACGTCCGTGGGTCGAGCTATCGAGCGGATCTGGTCAAAGTCGTGAAGGTCTGGAGATAGCCCTATAAAACAGACAAATATGCTTTCATAGTGCAACCAGGTATGTCAGTAAAACCTTTCTTAGATTTAACATCTCGATGTACCCAACCAACAACTTTGATAGCCACCCAACCATCACTCCCCTGACTTAGTATTCAATACTTCAAACAAGTTCTGAGTTCTGCTGAAGAGATGGGAGAGAATAGGGATAAGGGGAAGGATTAGAAAGGTAGATATTCTTTCACAAAAGAAATGGCTGAGTATGTCTCTTCCATCACCTCACTTGCAGCCGTATTGACTATTCATCTTTCCATCCTTCACAAGTTACCTCAGTGTCCATTACTACAGAATAACAAACTAGAACAAATACCTCTCTCCACTTCCTTTCTCTTCCTCCCTGTTACTGTTGACATTCCAGACCCCTCCCCCTTACTTTGTACATGCCACAAAGCCATCTCCAATCCTATCTTGTCAAAGCACATGTACTTTGTGCCCCTCAGTCATATTGCCTTACACCCCTCATATCATGGCTTTTGCCACTAACCTCCATGACAACAGAATATTTTATCATCCACTATAGCAGCCACAGGCATACAGTTGAAGCAGTCTGTGAAAGTCTTCCACAATTTAATGTTGTATCTTCTCTTGCCTACAATTCAGAGGAGGAAATAATATAAAATACGCACAACTGGAAGACTACTATTTTTGAAAATTTGTTACCACTAATAACATTTTCATTGTGATCAAATTAGTTAACTTGCACGTGTTCAAATAAATAAACTCAACAAGTATCTTTACACACAAAACATGAAGTAGTCCAATGGATTATAGCTCAATATTAGAACAGACTCAAAACGTGTTACATACAGTGTGATAAACCTGAACTTGATTGATTTGACTATTTTCTTTCAAAGGTGTTGTTGACCAAAAGCAAGCGAGTCTACGACTAAACAAATTCTCTCCTCCCCACCCTGGACCAAAAGCACTAATGAGAATTAAAATGATACAGTGGAAATATCAAACAGGGTTTCATACAGGATTTTTTTCTGGGGGGGGGGAAGAGTTTAGGAAGGAGGGCCACACGTTTGTTTGACCACACCCACTTTGCTGAAACCACACCCATTTGATTAAAAATCGTCTCGGGTCTAGAATTAGTGACATCAATTGGAAGACTAATGCGTATTGCAATTGAAAGACCTCAATTAACTGAAGTAAACTTTCACCAAATATTAGATATATACAAACAACAAAATCACAGAATACCATTTTAAATCATAACCACAGAATAACATTAAGTTGTAAATATTATTAATTTATTTCATGAAATTCTGGGATCCCAAGGCGCCCCTACCTCTGTATGAAACCCTGTCAAATGAATTGGCAAATAAGGAACCCACTGAGACCCTGTGATTCAACGTACATTCATCATAGAATCCATATATTCTGTTAATACTGGCCACTTCGTGATTCCCTCTGAGGAGAAAGAAATTCTCCGGGTATTTAATCTTGTAGGACAGCAGGAGGCAGATGGTCTCCATGGATTGTTTGCCTCTGTCCACGTAATCCCCGAGGAACAGGTAGTTGGCATCCGGAGGAAACGAGCCGTATTCAAACAGTCTGAGCAAGTCTGTGTACTGGCCATGAATGTCACCTACAAGACAACCAGCAGAAAGAGATGGTTAGCGCGTCCATCGAGACAAGTCTTACTGGTCAAGCCTGGAATATGCACGTATAGAGCTGACAAACAGCATAAGGGGGCAATTCCAAAGGAACTCAATATCGGAACTTTAGAGATGGATACAAACAAATTTATAAATTGCATTCCAACAAAATGCTTACACAAGTTAGAATGGGCAATACAATCCACGTGAGAACAACAAATAGTTGCTTACTTGCTTCCGAACTTCAAACTAAACTGTCTTTGAGGTGACCAATAAGAAAATAAACTATAATAGCTTTTATACTACTTGCATTTCTCCATCAAAATCATGATAACTGCGACCAGACTAATTTACACTGGAACTACAGGCATAATATCACACTTGTAGATATTCCATACATATTGCATGTTTGTAGCACTAGGTTCAATGGTTGGAGCGAAATGCTCAATTAATGGACCTCTAACAGTCTATAGTGTCTGTTATGATTGCTACCAAAAGTATAAAGTTGCACAGAAATCCCAACTGAACATGAAACATACTGCTGTACTCACAATGCCCTTGACTGAACACACTGATCAATCAAAGTGACCTCTCTTTAAAAAAAAAAGTGTAGAAAACACTTCACCTGACCGAGTGCTACTGCAGCATTACCAACTCATCTCAATGAACCTTTCATTCAGTTCCCTTCCTTGAATTATTCATTTGGAGTGTCATTATAACTAATTATATATAAACTCTTTTTTTTTTTTAACTGCTTCATGCAATCCTGCATCTTTAGTTACAATGTAGATGCATACCAAGCTCCGAACTGTCTCTTAATAATATGCACACCTCCTGGCTATCAATACTTGCTACAATTCACATTTCTACTCATATTACAAGTGCACATCTACCTCTCGGCATAATTTATCCCATTCCGTGAGTGATTGCTGCAAAGTGGGTTTTTAAAAAGCGTGAGAAGGAAAAGCAGTGGGGTGTGGTTCAATTTACATACATAGCTAAGATGTACATCCCATCACATCTCCACACTCAATCAATTCTCTCTCCCGGGTCACCTGCTGGTACACAACTTCTACACCCCCTGAGAAGCAACATTGTACAAATGGTGATTTGAGCTCTTACTGCAAACACGAAAAGGATCAATTATAATATGCCCAGAAATATCATCTCTCACCCAGACTACACCTATTAGGTTGCCTTCCTGGATAGAGGACTTGTTGACTGGAATCAGCTTAAACTGCCAAGCACTACGAAAGAATGACATGCATATTGGTCAAAAGAATATAAAAAAATGTCCATGTACATCTTTTCTCTGATAGAATAGCAAAAACAACTCCAGACCCTATGGCAGCAACAACCATAAGCATGCTGCTAAACTACTACATATAACTATTATTGTCTTAGACTGGTACTTCATTTAGCACACCCAGAAGACATCACACCTCAAACTTATTAGGTTTAATTTCAAAGCTTCAAAGGTAAATATTTTCATACATACTAGAGAGAGTAAAGCCATACAACTGCGTAACACTGTGGGGGAATCAATTCAGAATTCAGACTCTGAACGTTTCAAATTTTAAAGTAAGAGCACTTGGGTGATTAAGCGTGGGCAGCCACTCAGAACTCAAGTTCCTCTCTACCGACTGAACAAAAACAAACAACAAGGAACATTTCTCCGTCCAGTTTGGGTCATACACACTACTACAACAATATTCCAAATACCTTACTTCAAAAAAATTGTACCAAGTTGTTGTGCAAATTACTTTGACAAACTGGCCTGTAATGGTTCAAAACCTGGGCACGCTCAAAATAGCTGTAGCAATTGAAACAAACAATTCCAAGAACAGACGCTCAAAAATTTATGCATTTCTACAAAATACACTAAAAATAAATGAAGAGAAGAATCCATTATACATACAACAGTTTACTAAAGGAAAGTCTGAAGTAGTAGAAATAGCATGTGCAACAAGTCCGTCTTAATGAAATGAGGTAGGGGGGACTAACAAAAACCATTGTATAACTTCCACAGTGTATTCAAAGAAGATGCAGTGTGAAACGTGGATGGAGTGAGAAGAGATGAAACTTTACTGGACCATACCTGATGATTCTTACCAAACTAATGGCCAGTACTTTTATGCTACTTGTTGTCTACAGTGAACACAAATAGATTCCTTAAAATGGCTATAGGTCCAAGCAAAAAAAGAAAGAATAATAAATAAATAAAATAAAACTATTAAGTTTGGCATGTAAAAAGAATTCCAGTCATAATGACATGTTACTGGAAACAAATGCACAATGTGTTAGAAGATACACCCTCTCTAGTCTCCACTTCAGTCAGCAGAAATATCATAGCACCTTGTTTCACTTACCACATATCTTTATGGGCGCCTCCAACTCCAGTAATATTGGCTGGCTCATGAATATTTCTAGAGATTTCAGACACAAGCTTCTGACTTCATTTTCTGTTAAGTGGACAGTCTTGGCTGTTCTAGAACTCCGAACTACGCACAGACAGACAGAATGCAAATATAGAAAATTAAGTATCGAAGAGGTGTGGCAATACAGACAACTAAGTAGTAACACACCCCTAAAAGCCTTTGCACCCGCCCATGGATGCTGAACACTTGAAGAAACTATGCAGCTGCTTTTTAACTACTTTTCTCTTTCAGTCTCTCTTTCCTTCTTACATGCACCTCTAATACACTATCCCTGTGTGCCCATAACAACGCAAGGGAAAAAAACAAACTAGCCAACTAAATTCGGCTAGTACCCAGTGCTGTAATTCTCCACTTACCTTCGAGAAGCCGGCTGATAATATCATCCACGTCGAGGTCTATAGAGTTGGTCATGTCGAGCTGTAGCTATCCCTCCCACAAAGTTCAAACAAAATAGCTCTCGTTACCTCGCTCTTTCGAAGGTTAAATGGATAGCTATATTCCTGGGCGCAAGGAGCTACCTACTATACTCGCGCACATAAAACTGTACTGCAAAGCTTATTACTTTAATATATCTCTCCCGGAACTGGGATCAGCGACTTTTTTTTTATATTACTCAAGATAGGGTTCCTCCCTCTCCTTGCTCAAACTATAACCCACACTTCCACATATATAACGTCAGAGAGAGAAACCGGATGCAACAAACAACACTTTTTAATATTACACAGGACATAAAAATGGATAATTGGAAAAAAAAGCGGATGGCGGTGAAATGTGATACGAAGAGCTCTGATGAAAAAAAAGAATGCTACCATATTATGATGCTCAAATATCTCCCTTAGATTAGTTATGTTTTGATGGATGCTGCTTTTGCTGCTGCCAATATAGACTGCTGTGAGACCAAACCTCCATAGAGATATTTTGCCTTCTTGTCAAATGGTTTCAAAATCTAATAAAACAACAAATAAACACAGATAATGAAAATTCAGCACCAGTAATTTCTTCTAAACAAATTAATAATATATTTCCACTACACAAAGCAAAATCACAAAGGTTTCACAAAGTGCTAATAATATCCGTGAGCTCATTTCTGGTGTGTGTATGTATTCCGAAGTGATGTATCCATTGTCCTTTCACCTTTAACCTTTTACAAACGCAGAAAAATATTAAGTATTCATTCCCAACAGCTTTTCTAGACAATGTGTTTGAAGCTAGCTTGACCCCTACAGCCTATTTGAATAATGGCTTGAATAAGCAATGGTTGTCTGAAATAGCTATACCTGCTGATTTGATCTATGGCAACATCTGAAGTTTTATTTGAATCACCCTATCAACTCTTCTTCAAAATGTTCTATACAAGGAACCAATTGAAAGATAGTTATCCAGAATAAGGTCAAAAAAATTTTGTTTACTGCAAGACGGTCAAACAAATGGTGTATTGACACAGTACTTACATCAAGAGCGTTAATGCACCATAAATCAGTGACAAACCTACTGGTATTCAATTATATAAGGAAGAGTGGCACATAGCACACATAGTTAACTTTAGCTTTAGATTCCTGAGTATTTCACACTTAAACCTAAATTTAAATAAGAGCTAAAATCCTACCACATTGAGGTCATGTTAGTACAATATAAGTATGAATGCATGCTCACAGGTAGTGAACATTTTGACTCACACTACGTATGTTGTATTTACTACATAAAGAAGAAAAGTATACATATGTGATAACATACAGTACATTAACTATGCACAGTAAAAGTAACTCAATACATTAAAAAATAAACTATACAATTTCATAAAACTTAGAAATAACACTTCTCCCTTAAAATTTTGTGATTTTAATATTTATGGTCATCTTGGTTTATTGTACACACTTTTAAAAACAAGCCAGTGAGTGCAGAAATAAAATATAATAATATAAAGTGGTAAAGGGTCCCCTAGGAACTAATTACCAAAACCACAGCTAGCAATCACCTCTAGAAACTATCAGTACCCACCCATTACAGAATATTTCCGTCTTCCTGTTCCATAGTTAGAGCGTCTTCAAGAGTGTCAGATTACAGGCATCTTAAGTAAAGAATGTTTTAATTCTAATTGGAGCTTATTCCTGGATTCATGAGCCGTGAGGGGAACTGTCGAGGTGCAGCTATTTCCTTTGTTGCCCAGCTACCGTTAGCCTTGTTCACAAATGAAGTACTGCCATAGAAGTTTAATATCTACCAATTAAAAGGATGACAATATTTTCTGTTCTTAATGTTTTTGTGTTGTTGTTTTTTTAATCTCATTAACATAAAATTAGAACCCTCCTATTTCACGTCTTGGTAAAATACAATAATACCTAGCCGAGTCATTTTTCAATACAAAATTTTTGAAATACCACAGCAGTAGAAAACTGAAATAATGATCTGATTGGTCACAGCGATCTATCCTTGTCCTAACCGTACTTTATCCATTACGCAATATGGCGGCAAAATTCCTGGGCAAAGCTATACAGAAAGAGAAATGTACCCAAAGGCAGAATCAGAGTGAGATGGTTTCTATAACACAAAAGTATGAGCTCTTTATTGCATAAATAAATTAATATCTTTGGCAACATATGACAGCACAGAAAACTGTGGTATTCAGATTAATAGCACTCATGCCACGAGAATTTTCACTCGGCTTCACCTTGTGAAATTTTTCTCACACCACTCATGCTATTAACCTCAAATACCACAATTTCCCTGCTATATTATATCTCCATATCACAATTTTCCAATCACTAGGTACCAGTGCAAACCCTCCCCATTTTGTCCTTAGCTGTGCTGCTAATGGTTACTGAGAGACATTCACTCCAGAAAGAAGAATTCACATGAACTGAACCTTGTGGAAGGAGTGAATAAGATCACATGATAACTGCATGATCAGGATTCTAGCTAGCTAGAAAATTTTGTTTGGGTGGAGGGGAGGTGAGGAGAGAAGTTCAGGCAAGTCTACCACTATTGTTTTTAGGCAGAATTTTTAGAGTTTTTTTTTTTTTAATTATTGAGAGCAAATAGCATTTTAACTAGTGATGTGCTTGAGCACAAATGGCGAGTGAGCCTAATACTACACCAGTGTTAAACGTTTGGTTTTAACTTCTAATATTCAAGCTACTAAAAAAAATCAAGAGTTTTTAAATTATGTATTATACGGTAAAGGCATTCAATGCCATAGTAGTAACCACTCCCCGAAACTGTTTGAATTGAAACAAAAAACAAGTCACGTTCTTTAAACTTTTTCTTTGGGATATTCTTAGTAATTGTTGTAATGCACAATACTTTCACATAACTGAACATACGTACACAAGACTTACCTTCGTGGTAAGTCTAGTGGACAATGAATATTCAAGTAAATACTGTTGTGCAAGGCTTATAACTAAGACAATAGCGTATTAACTTACCACCGCCACTAACTCGAATAGAAATGGAACTCCAGTAAGTTTTTGAGTTTAAACTGCACCCACAAAAAAATTCAAAGCAGTAAACAATTCAATTTCTAGAATGATACGCGTAATGATCGTTAAACCGGAGGATATTGTTTAGTGATGTTTGGGACGGGGTCGAACGCTGAGTTAACTCGAAAATACGAGAGGGTCAAAGTACAAAATGACATACGTACGTCCAAATATATAAACAAACAAACAGCCCCAGTTTTCAATTGTGTTACCCCTGAGAGTGTCTGGCTCGCTCCGCTCACTCGCCAAAAATGATGTATTTCTGGATTCAACCCAACATTATACTGCATCAGCATGCTAATAAGGCAGGGAAGTTGACTATTTTGGGGGAAGGGAAGTTTGGGGGAAAAGCATTCACCCTTCTTGATTAAACCCTGACGATTAAAGGGGTGTCACCTGCAGTGCAAAGCTAGCTGGTCTAAATATAGCTCACAAGGCTTTCTGGAAAATGAACTACACACACAAAAAAAAAAAAACAACAACAAAAAAACAAAAAACAAAACAAAAAAAAACAACAACAAAAAACAACTGGCACAATAGAGGTACTCAATGTATTTTCAAAATAAGCTGGTGATAGAAAAACAACTAAATATTCTGACCTAAGTGTGATGACCATTACCTATTTATGCCACTTTACACAGTGGTCCACAATTTTAGTCACTGTATAAAAATGTATCATCTTGAAGAATGTTGGATACTAAAACAACTATAATATCTCAGTCAATTTATTTGGCGTGCAAATATATCATCCATTCTGAAAAGACAGAATCAGTGAATAATGGAGATTATCTAAAAGCACCAAAATTGGTAAGAGAAATGCGTAAAACTTAGCAAAGCCTCAAAAATATGGCATCTACTTCAAATGTGATGCAGTTTTTAACCCATTCAAGATGGTCCATAGAGCCTTCTTCTGGGAACGTCAGTGTCATATCCAAGAAACTCTACTTTCCCAATCACTAGTCACGTGATGCTGTGTATGTCATTATCTGCCACATATGGTACAGGGTGGCCACAGGTATCAATCACATCCATGCATATCAGTACAGTTTACAGTGGAAGAAAGTCTGCACTCTATATAGTGGCTGATATGAGCTGTCCTTAACTCTAATAAGTATATATATTCTTAATTTAAGCAACACTTTTTTGTTTATTGTAAAAGATAGGACTGCCCTGGTAATCCAGAATTTACATACAGCAAAGCAGTGGACAGGCCCAGCATGATAAGGTAATAGATAGTTTGGAATATGGTATTGGTTTTATATAAGCCATAAAACAGAACTCATGCATTTTTTTTAATTTTTAACTTCCGTCAATTTCCTTTGATATGGAGACGTCCACTATTGTAAGTAAATATATTACCTGTCAGAACCCACAAGAAAAGGCAAGACTCTAGAACTTAGATAGTGTTTATTTAGACAACTTTGTAGCTTATATAAATTACAATATCTCCCACTCAAAGCTGCTGCTAGAACAATTTATCAGAAATGGCAGCCAAATACCTGCTGTTGATGTACCCACATACCCGGTATATATGGATCCCAAACCAATTTGTTCCCAAGGAAACTAATGTACATTGACATCCCACAGGCTCATCGCACAACTGTTGCTAAAATTTAGATGTCAACAGCAGAAGTGATGGATATCACTCCAGTTTACTAACTTCCTTTATCTCTAGGTCTTATTATCGCGTGAAAACAAATATTCTTTTGACCGTACCAGTAATTAAACAAGCATAGATTTGCCTTACGCACAAGTGCTGATACTCAAGCACTAAGCCAATCATTTACTTGTTTGTGTACCTTACAGACTGAGGAACTAATGACCACTCCTTATTAAAGTCTAATACAATCTCTATGGAAGAACAGATAATTAAAGGGGACTATTGAAACTGCTCAGTAATTTGTTTGTGTGCACAGGAGGTGTGCTCCTACATCTCTTCGATAACACGCTTCACTGATCTAAACATCAGTGCTTTGTTATACTCAATTCTGATACAAGTACAAATGATGTCTTCACGCTGCACCCTCCGAAGGCTACTACATAATTGTGTTTATAAAAAAAAATGTCAGTAACACATTCCATCTTCACTTCCTACTATTCGCAGTATGCACAAAAATATTGTGACTTATGATACTTTGGAACACTAAAATATTGGAGGCTAACTATCAAACATTGACGCAGTCAATACCATCAGTGTTACCAGTGTGTCATTGTCTGAACCATATGCATCTAACCAAAAGTCAGAGTCTTCAAATTTTGCCAGAACCATTACGGAAAAGTAAAAGTCTGTACTTTTCCGACAACATTTGTACTTACCGATTACACGCGAATAAAAATTTTAATTGCGCCTTACGTAATGCGGTCACGGGCGCACGCGAGACACAGAGGATTGATTGCTTGGTGGGAGGGTGACACTAAGCGGGAGAAAGAAGACGAATGTTAGAAGATTGCCTCGGGGACAGAATTATTGAACGATAGAGTACGCTCTAGGCTATTGGGAAAGCATAAATTCGACGCTAAGGAGCTGTTCCCGACTTAAAAATAACAAAGTACTCGCACCGTTTGGCAAAAACATTTATGGCATCACACTGAGGCTCTTAGTAAGCACACTAGTAAAGTATGGTTTCATGGCTGAAGCAGTTTGCTACTCGATCATAGAGGTAAGAGAAAGCTCGTCAGAGTCCTTGACCATCTAGTAACTACTGCAGTCACTACACCCATCAGTACTGAAGTCATTCTTGCTGTCATCAAACTCCTCGTCACTACCACCAGAGTTACTGCCATCCTGGTCACTGCCATGCTGTGCCAGGTCAAGAATATTGTCTTCATCACTAGGATGCTGAAGTGCCAGTGTTCCACTAGCCAATATAGCTTTCTACTTGTCTTATCATGAGCAGTTATAGCTAAAGTAATATTGGTTTCTAAAAAAATATTCTGTGTACCTTTATTATATTATGAAATATATTTTCAATTTATACTTTATCTTATTGTTGTGACAAAATTTACTCAACATTTTCTTATGGCAGTCTATGTATTTTATAAGCCTAAAATATACTTACAACAATGTAGAATCGTCTGCAATTGTGATTGGTGGCTTCCTTGACTCCACAAGGCTGTAGGGAGAAATGGACGCGAAGACGCATTTTCGCGTCCTCGCGGTTATAGATTTTTCTCAATTGATGCGCATTTGCGTCTTCCGCGATTAATCGGTTAAGAGAGAGTAAGTAGGAGCAAATATTACGGAGCATGAAAGCAACTTACTTGCAAAATTTGACAATAAATAAATCGCGGAGGTTTTGTAATTATTACAAGTGAGCTAGGCTAGCAATACAATGTATACTACAGTCTAGTCTTGCTTATCTGGTCATCCAAGTTGCAGAAAACTCGATCAACCGGGTAAGTCTTTCGCAAAGTCATTCTCGGCTGAAAATAATAGCAAATTTTTTTCTTGTTCTTACAGTCAATATTGTTAATTAAAGCTTTACCCGACGTTTCGACTTCTTGCCGTTCTTCAGTTGCTATTATTATTTTTAAAGTTATGGGCACTCCTTCGCTTCACACTGCCGTGACTAACAAGGGTATATATACTTAAGCATGTATGCATACATAACATATGGATATATATTATATATATATACAATATATATAATATCCCATTGGGTTGAATATTTACACCCCCGATAGTGTCTTGTTCTGCTCATAACAATTTCAAGATAGCCATTCAACTTGCCTGGAAGGAGCACATCAAGTCCACGCCCACTTTCATCATCCCTCCTGCATTGTCATATTCATCGCAATAATTGGGAGCGGAGAAAAGTGTGACGAGCTGCCTACGCGCGAAGAACTCATACCCATCCTCCACCACCTGGAGACAGAGATAGTGCAGGAGAAAAGAACAAACATGGGAAAGAGAGAGAGAGAGAGAGGAATTTGTCAGTCCAAGCATGTGGCGTTCACACACCACCACCATTGCAATCTGCAAAATGGGCACAAATTCCTCAAACCACCACAGCCCATACTCGTGCACTCACTATTATGTCACCAAAGACTGGATATGGACTCCCCAGTGTTGCATTCTAGAACATTTAAAAGAGTGCCAGGTGGCTCCACAACACTCTACACATAACTGGACAGCCCATTGTTCTACTGGCCACCACTGTGCCAGGCTAGCTAATTCGGCCAGTCAAAAAGCCACCTTAGGAGTAAATACTTGACACCTAAGGATTTAGAAAGATGGCACATATCGATCCTTGTTACTTGAAGTACTCGAATTATGTTATAACGCCTTCAAGGAAAGGGGCGGGGCAGGGGTGGAGTTTAAGGAGACAACATAAAGTATGGTATGCTTAAGAGACTGATGGAGGACAACTTGAAAGTTTAGAGATCAAAGCATTTTTGCAGTTACAATGCATCCCTGATCGATACCAAGTTTGTCCAAACAGATGACACCTTACAATGCTGTTGATTGCAACCTTGTATGATACATATTAGCCCACCTCTTCCAAACTGAACTGTTCGAGATTTTCTAAAAATTGAAAGATACGTAAATACACACTTGATAACCAACATCTCCCTGAATTGACACTATCTCCCATGTCCAACTACTGCCGCACCTGGTGAGCCCTGCAAACAAGATCCAAGTTGTGTTTATTGAGGAACTTTGTCACCACATCAGGGCCGAAGGTGAACGAGACTCCCCGGTCATTGGAGCCCCACCCAGTCGTGTCCTTGTCCGGGTCCGACCACAGCAAGTCGCACAAGAGACCCACATCGGGAACGTCCGTGGGACGCTTGATGGACCTAATTTGATCCAAATCATGGAGATCCGGCGATAGCCCTATGGTTAGGTGTGAAAGTGAATATTGGTGAAAAATGTGTTGTAAAAATGTAAACTCAACTGTGGATCATTTGTGTCCTACACATTTTTTTTCTCCTCCTGCTTACCTCCATGGCAACAGAATATCTTATCATCAACAATGGCAGCAATAGGGAGGCAATTGAAACAGTCCGTAAACGTCTTCCACAGCTTCATGTTGTAACGTCTATTACCTGCATTAGTAACACATTCACTCTTAATTGGAAGTACGTCCTAATATAGGCATACGGCCCCCATACTGAGCATTCAGACATTCCAACAATCCATAGCAATGAGTCATCCTCACATTCATCGTAGAAGCCGTAGATTCGATTGATGTTAGCACACTCGTGATTCCCTCTGAGGAGAAAGAAATTCTCCGGGTATTTTATCTTATAGGCCAGCAGGAGGCAGATGGTTTCCATGGATTGTTTGCCTCTGTCCACGTAATCCCCGAGGAACAGGTAATTTGCATCAGGAGGAAACGAGCTGTACTCTAAGAGCCGCAGCAAATCCGAATATTGGCCGTGAATGTCACCTATTTAGTGACGGATAGTTTTACACATAATTGTGCTAGCTAAGTAAACAATATGAGCTCGTTGTGAAAACAAACAAAAAAAACACGCAACTTGGTACTACTGCAGGCAAAACCTACCACATATTGTAAGGGGGGCATCCAATTCCAGCAAAGTAGGCTGGCTCATGAAGATTTCTCTAGATCTCAAGCACAGGTTCCTGATCTCATCCAATTTCAGGTGCACTGTCTTAATATTCTTAGACCTCACTGGGGAAAAAGAAAAAAAAAATTATCATACAGAACGAGAGTAAAAAATACCCAGAGTTCCACTACCACATTTTCCCGCTAAGGGTTCAGATTTCATGGCCCGCTATGCACTCTCAAGGAATCAAGTTTCAAGGTCGAGAGGCGACGAAATAGTGAGCGATTTAACACCCAAAAACCCGTTTCAGTGTGCCCTCATCCGTCAAGAACTTAGCTAGGTTCAGCGTACCTGCAAGAAGTCTGGAAATGATACTGTCCACATCCAATTCTAACTCGTCCGCCATTCTAAACTACTACAACAACTTCACTCATATCAGGCTTTTCTACTACGCTGCGGCAAATGAAAAAATCTGGCAGTAGTGGTCAATTCTTTCCAACCAAATTTGACCTTTATCCTCGCCATAAATTTTTTGACCTTTGTCCTTTAATTAAAATGGGCTTTTGAGTGGTGAATTGTGAAGCTATTTAAACTAAAGTAGGTGAACAGAGCAAACATTAGTAAGACAAGTAAATCTTGCCCTGTTTCATAGGCAATAATACTATATTATAGGCCTTTACATGAATCACAGAAAATTTACTTTAAGCATTATTTCTGTTATTATTATTATTATCATTATTATTATTATTATTATTATTATTATTATTATTATTATTATTATTAATACTATCATTATTATTTATTATTATTATTTTATTATTTATTGTTATAAACACTTTCTTTGTTTTATTATTATTATTATTATCATTATTATTTACTATTATTATTATTAATCATTATTATTATCATTATTATTTATTATTATTATTTTATTATTTATTGTTATAAACGCTTTCTTTGTTTTATTATTATTATTATTATTATTATTATTAATTTTATTATTATTATTATTATTAATTTTATTATTATTATTATTATTATTATTATTATTATTAGCTACTATTATTATTATTATTACATACATTTTCTTCAACCCAATAAGACAATGAGTGGAACTGTATCACTTGTTAGTCCTGATTGCATGTTACACTTACATGTAGCTCCACAATTCCCTACTGATGATACTGTTGTCAAATTTACAATGGGATATAAATACTATTTTCTACTGCTGCTATATTTGAACTTTGAGTATTTCATGACAGAGGAAGACTTTGTTTTAGCACTATTCGACAGTGTTACTACTTCCTGCCGCCAGTGGAGCTCAGCTGTAAGTTATTGGCACAGGGTCGATCAAAGTATAAATCAAAGCAGCACTGGCACAGATTAGAGTGGATGCTACAATTATTTTGCATCGCGAGCATTGCTATTATGATACAAAACGCTCAATTAATGCCCCTAGTGTAAAAACCAAAATGAAAAGAGAGAGAGAGAGAGAGAAACAATAATAATAAAAGGGCCAGTATGCTGACAACTGTTACTATAGGCCACAATGTCAAACCACATAGAATGTGAGCCACCGCCCTCTCACCCGTAAATTATTTTTAGCGATTGTCTTAGCCGCGTGCTTTTAAAATTCACGTGCAAGTTCTACGCTGTGTGTGCCGCTAGCTACTGCGAAATAAGAAGTAAATTTTAAGTGACTGTGAATGTTGCGCTGAAGAAAGCTGAGGTAATCAGTGATGGGAGCTGCAGTGAGGAAACTGTGGGACGCCCTTATGTACCCGAGGGTGTACATGACTGTGGAACCTATTCTCCTGGTGTTCATGTTTGCTCAATTTCTTTCCTACTCCATGTTCCAGCAGCTTCTTCACTCCATGGCCTGTGATAGTAATCCGGATTGCAGGAACCGATCCTTGAATGGCACCAGTGGCGGTTGTAACACTCCAAGCGAAGTTGAAAAGCAGGTGCAGACGGATACTTCTCACTGGCTGTTATACGTTAACTTAGCCCTAGGGCTTCCTTCCATTGTCTTCTCTCTTCTCTATGGCAGCATTTCCGATCAAATGGGAAGAAAGCTGTTCATATTTCTGCCTGCATTTGGTGCACTGTTGAACACTGCCATCATTCTAGAAGTTGTGTATTTGAAGGATGATCTCCCTTTCTATTTATTTATTGTTGGTAGCTTTACTTGTGGCATCTACGGCAGTTACCCAGTTCTTAACTTTGCTGTTTACTCGTACACGTCAGACGTGACATCTCATTCTGGGAGAACTAGACACATTGGGGTCTTGGAAAGTATGACTTACCTGGGAGCAACTTTGAGCCTTCTCATCGGAGGACTGTGGGTGGAGAAGTCGGATTCCTTTGCCCCGGTATTCTGGTGCGTGTTGGCCTGTCAGATTGCTGTGATAGCATACACGCTGCTGGCTCTGCCTGAATCCATGCAGTTTTCCCGCCAATCTGCCGGGGAAAATAACATGAGCACGTTCCAGCGCAAGTTTTCTAGGTCCTATAAACTCTCCAATACATGTGCCAGATTTGTCAAAGCTGTTGGGGGGAATCTGGTGGGATTCTTCAAGCTGCTGGCAACTGATGTGCGGCTTCTCATCATGATCGTGGTCTACTTCGTCATCGAGATCAACTTCATGGGGATCACGGACGTCGTTTTCCTTTTTGCTCTCCGCGAGCCTTTATGCTGGAGCATCAAGCTCACGGGCTACTTCCTGGCCTTCAAGGTGTTTTTAAACGGAATGGCAAGCCTCCTCGTTGTCCCCATCCTGGCGACCTGTGGCATGAGCGATTCCACCATCGTTCTGTCGGGGCTCATCTCTGGAGCTGCCTCGCTGATCATGATGGGCGTGGCTACCAAGACGTGGATCATGTTTCTAGGTAAGACTGATTCATGTTTTTTGTGGCATTAAAGATTTACTATTAATTATTATTCTCCACGGGATAGTTTGTACTATGTGTATCATAATCGGTTAAGGAAGTTTTATAACAACTGCAGTTTAGTATGATCGGGTTTTTTTGTTTTTTTTGACGATGTCACTTGAGTGGTCTCGTGTGTAACTGAGGGGCCACTATTTGGTACAGTCGGCTATTAGATGTCCCATTACTTAACACTGCCACTTCTTTGTTGATTGGCAATGTACTGGTTCTGTTTTGTGACATGAAGTAGTGTTTGAGTTCTTGGGTTTCTCCTTACTGGGAGAGCAATTGTAGCAGCTGCAATCAGGCCATTTTTATGCTTTTTAAAGTATGCGTATTGTATGTGTGTGTGCGTGGAGCTAAAAGTTATTATGATTTCATCTGCTTGAGCAATAGATTCGTATTTTTTCGTATTTTGATATAAAGGGGCACATGTCCTCACCTTGTGATTTTGAAATTACCTGACTAATTCAGTGAAGTTTTCTGTGCACCTCCTACCTACTCTTTTAAGCTTGAATTTGGTTTCTGTTGCCACCTATTCGTAAGTCCTCCCTTCATAGCTCTAGGCTGTTATTGGAGGTGTCATTAAGTTTATACAAAGCTTGTCAGTATATTGTCTCTTCTGTCACCTTTCCAAGTGTCAGTCTTGCGCGAGAACTGATGTTCGGCTACACAGGCTGTTGTGTGCGGTGAATAGACAGAGTGGTTTTCAGTCGTGTTCATCTTGTCTTGGATATACTGGTCTCCCAGTACTGGGAGAGAGAGTATACCTAACTGTGCCATTGTGTGTGTGTATGCACGCATGTGTGTGTTCAAAAGGTTTTGCTGTTGTAGTAGCAGTGGTTTTGATGTTGATGGTTGATCTTGCCTTTCTTAAGCACCATGTCTACAAATCTACGAATTGTTGCTTGAAAGAGATTTGATGGTCTTCTAATTGTTCAGATACTTGTTGGGAAGTTGTAGGCGGTGGTGTCCATGCTGAGTGAGATAATTGATGCTTGTGGGATTTATTTCTTCTCCGCCTATGAAGACTACACTAGTTACTTACCTTTGACTAGGCTCTTAGCACCATTCATTATCTTGAGGCGTTTAGTTCTGATTCCGCTGTCTTTCACATGTTGACAATTGGTTGCTGTAAATTGTAACAGTTTATTATCTGGCTGATTTTAGTTTCAGATGCCTGTGTTTGTTTGGGTATCTATTAGATGTGATCTCTTCAGTTTTGATATGACAAGTTTTAGTTGGAGTGTCCTGGTGTGCCTGTAATGGTGACTGTGCCTGTAATGGTGACTGCACCTTACCCACTCGATCATGCTCTAACTACTATTCTAAGGTAACTGTGTGGGCAGTATTACCTTGTTCTTGTCGCATCTGCAGGAGGAATCTCATCATTTAGGAAACGCCCGATTTATTTTTATTGTTCTGGAATGGTTTTCATTTGCTGAGAATTTCTTGAATCCAGTCATATTTCAACTAGAGTGTGTACAGTTAATTGGTCGTGTCTAAATAAACAGTTCGTGCTATTGATGCACTTTGAGTTTAGTCATAAACAAATAGCAACACAAACATTCTTAACACTCTCTAGTACTGAAATGTGTGCTCTATAACGTACTAAAAGTCCTAAGAAATCCCTTGAGAGAAAGTATAGAAAATTGAACTAACTTTAATGCATTTTTTAAGTTAAATCTAGCCATTCGATTGTGACCAAAGCTCCTGTGAATGTTAAATTGTAAATATTTGTTATAATAAAATGGAGAAACAAATAGAATATAAACATTTTTAATCAGAGATTTTATCGCTCATCTTTCCGACTGGTTCTTCAGCTTTGAAGTTGTTAAAAAAAAAAAAAAAAAAAAAATTTTTTTTTTCAGTGATCACAGCAGTCATACCTACTCTTTCTTCCTTGTGGTAGTAGTATGGAACTCTTCCCCGCAGCAGCTGTATCCTTGGGTGTAAATTTCACTCTGAGAATTTGGTTGGTATTGGTTCTGGGAGTTACAATAGTGATCATTCCCATTCCATGGTAAAGTATCACTTCCATCACGGGTTCTGACATTGTGGTCAGCATTGCATGCCACATACTGGACAAACTGAGATCATGCTGACCCAGAGCATAATGCTCTTCATTAAGTCATTCTACAATATAGCACTCATGACAATGAAGTTTAATAATGGGATATTGTTGTTTTAGTTCTGATCTTCCTGACAAAAAAAGCAACTTGTTTAGCTATAAAAAAAGAAGAAGATATTTCTGTCATGCCATTAATCATTATCATAAATTAAAAAAACTGATTCAGCACTGTATTTTGTAAAAAAAAAAATTTTTATCGCAAGTGTACCTCCCCCCCAACAACTTCGCAGCAAATGTCCCTACGTGGTGCTTTCAAAAGTTGGGACCTATGGCCTATGGATGTTCCTATTGGAAGCTTGCAGATAGCACACTCTTCTGGCTTCTCCATTGCTAGAAATTACCACACTACTCACCACACTCACTGTTTGACCACATGGTAGATCTCTGATCAAAGTTCTAAGGTCAATCATGCACGATAGGAATACAGTGGACTCCCGCTAATCCGGACCCCTCATTTGTGGCCACCTCACTTATCAGGACATCAGAGCTAGAACGGTTTACCTTTTCCACCGCTCCCTTAAAAGCGGCCACCTCGATAATGCGTATACCGGCCGGCACTCCTGGTCCCAATTCAACCTCCATGTAGAAATATTCATCTCTTAAGGGTGCTGGTACATAGCAACGCTCGCGCGCGGCTTAATTGAGCAATAAACCACGAAACCACCGAGTTGTAGAGGTAGAGGGCGGACCTTAAATACCCGCGCATAGATAAGAGCTTCCTGGCAGACCGTGGTAAGTATAGTTAACTCGGCTAACGGAGGGCGGGGCTAGAAAATTGCACAGTAGCAAAAAAGTGCGAGACAATTGGAATCTATTTTGCTGTCCAAGTCCAGAAGGACGAAGAGTTAGTCTTTCATTTTTAGTACTGCGGCATAACTTAACAAGGTAATTAAAGTTGTCGATTTAGTTTTTTGATATAGTGTACAGTCATGACCCGACTGGAAAAAAATCACGTGAAAATGTGAATAAATATAAAACAAAATAGAAATGAGAAAAACAAAATCGACAACTTTGTAACAATTAGCTATAGCAGGCGGTGGACGAAATTCCAGCTTCCGTAGTCTTCCTCTGTTTCCAAATAGTGGCGTTTACTTTTGAGACTTTGAGGCTTCATAACTCTTGCTGTTCCGTTTGTGTGTTAGTCATTCTTGATCAGTTGGCTGTCAGTTGACGGGTCTCAGAGATCCCCCGGGCAGCGTGGACCTGCAAGGTATAGAATCGGAGTTACCTTCCATAGCAACAGTTAATTGATTTGTGTGGGCGTACCGCGTAACCGGATGTATGAGCACCCTTAACCGACCGGATGAAAAAAATTGGGCGTGGTCAATAATAATATTAGCATCATTCACACACAAATATGCATATTCAGTGAATAATAATTTAGCTAGTATTGTCCAGAAGTGTTTCTTAGCACTCGAGGAGCTATATCATCCTGAAGCATCTCTTCCAGTCTATCTATGTAAAGTTTTGGTCCATAAAATCTGTAGATGCAAGGAACTTCCAATCCCATGCCAGCACCACGATTAACCTTCTCTCCTGTTATGACAACCACCCTTTGTCCACTGCTCTCATAAGAAAATAGGACACTAATGGTGCCAGAATGAAAGGCATATGGCCAACAACACTGTCATCTTTCGTGATGGCAACTGCAAGTCTGTCCTTGTTATTAGTTGGCTCCCTCTTCAAGGTTAGTACTTCACCAACTGTAGGTTCCCAGACATGCACATATGCATGCAAGCCACGAACATGAGACTGTACTCCTTCACACAATTGCCACAGACAGAAGCCTGACTAGACATTATTCTGAACGACCACTGAGATCAAAGTGGTCTCGTTTAAGGTAAAGGGTTCTTAGTACCAGAAAAGCAAGCAGGTGTTGAGATTCTGGCAAGTGGAGAAGACTTAGGAGAGGAAAAAAGTTGTGGCAGAAAAGAGCAGTGGGAAAAGACATGATTTAACCTTAAAGGAAAAGTATGAAGTAATCAAAGTTGTGAGGAAACAACCTAAGATTGGGTCAAGAAATTTAGCAAAGATGTTTAAGTGTGGTAAGACACAAATATGCACTATTCTAAAAAATACGGATCAAATTGAAGAGCTCTATGAGTCAAATGTTAGCAGTAAGGGATGTCAGTTTCGAAAAAGGAACAGGAAATCAGAATTTTCTGATATCAATGAAGCCTTATATAACTGGTATCAGCTAGCAGTATCAAAAAATATATTTCCTGATGGGAAATTGCTGATGGAAAAGGGGTCAGAAATAGCTGAGCACATGGGGGTATATGCATCTAATGGATGGCTTGACAGATGGAAAACTAGATATAATATTAAGAGCCGAGTTATTAGTGGTGAATCTGGTGAAGTAAGGAATGAAACAGTGGAATCCTGGTTTGAACGCCTGCCACTAATTCTTGATGGTTATGAAGCTCGAGATATTTGGAATACTGACGAAACTGGGTGTTTTTGGAAGGCTCTGCCTGAAAAGGGTCTTGCAGAACGAAAGAAGGAATGCAAAGGAGGGAATAAGTCAAAATTACGTGTTACTATATCTTTCATAGTTAATGCTATAGGGGAGTCTGAGTGCCCTCCTGTAGTCATCTGGAAATCTGAAAATCCCCGGTGTTTCAAGCACATTAATAAGACTTCCTTACCTGTTCAATACTTTAGTCAAAAAAAGTCTTGGATGACTGGTGAAATTTTAATGTCAGTGCTGAACAAAGTCAATCGTAAACTTGCTAATGATAAAAGATCAGTTCTGCTCTTGATGGATAATGCTGGCTGTCATCCAACTGATATAGCAGAAAAGTATAGCAACATAAAAATTGTGTATTTACCACCCAATACCACATCAAAATTACAGCCATTGGACCTTGGGATTATTAAAACCTTCAAAACATATTACAGGACATTTTTAATGCGTTATATTATTACTAAAGTTGAGGAATGTACAGCTGCTGCTGAAGTTATCAAATCATTAAATATTCTGCAAGCTATTGGATGGATTGCTGAAGCATGGAAATTAATTGACCCTATGACCATCAAAAAATGTTTTCGGAAGGCTGGAATGCTGGATAGAGAATTGGCTGTACGACAACTTCAGGTTCTCACTGAGGATCCTGTACGACAACTTCAGGTTCTCACTGAGGATCCTGTACGACAACTTCAGGTTCTCACTGAGGATCCTGTACGACAACTTCAGGTTCTCACTGAGTCCTGTACGACTACTTCAGGTTCTCACTGAGGATCCTGTACGACAACTTCAGGTTCTCACTGAGGATCCTGTACGACAACTTCAGGTTCTCACTGAGGATCCTGTACGACAACTTCAGGTTCTCACTGAGGATCCTGTACGACAACTTCAGGTTCTCACTGAGGATCCTGTACGACAACTTCAGGTTCTCACTGAGGATCCTGTACGACAACTTCAGGTTCTCACTGAGGATCCTGTACGACAACTTCAGGTTCTCACTGAGGATCCTTTCGGTGACTTAGATGAAGACCAAGTTGATTCTGAGTTGGTTGGCATAAGGCAAGTTGATTGAAATGATCAGTGTTCTGCTGACTGTTACGTATCTGCCGATGATGAGTTACTAACCTGCTCAGATATGGACCAGTCGTCCATGCATTGATGGTGCTCTTGAGACCCTGGAAGATGAAGACGAAGATGATAATTATACTGAAGATATTGGCACACCCGAATTGAAAATTAAGACTTTCTCTGAAGCTTTAGTTGCTCTTGAAGATGTTAGCACTTTTCTTGAAAGTAAAGGATATACTTCGGAAGCCACAAATGTAGTCAATTGTTCAAATCAAGTTGCTAGTCTTCATTGTAAACATTTGTTGACACATTCTCGCCGAACTTCTCTTCTTGATTACACTGTTTCAGTTCCTACAGAATAGTTTTACACAACATTAATAAATAAACTCATATAGCTATTTCATTATCTCATGACTTATAAATTATGATTCTTATGAAAACTATAGCTAATTCATCAATATTGATATCCAAACCCTTCTTAATAATAATATTTTTTCTTGGTTTCATCAAATAAGTCGTACAAACACAAGTAATCAATTATATAATGTTATTTTACTAAACCTCTGAAATGTGGCCACCTCGATAATCAGGCCAATTACACAGGGTCCCAAGGGTGGCCAGAATAGCGGGAGTCCACTGTAATGGAATTTTCTATACTTCTCCCCCCCTCCCCTCCCCTAAAGGATTTCTTGGGACTTTTAGTATGTTTATATAAAAAAGAGTTTGTGTTTCAATTTGTTTAAGGTCAAACTATAAAATGTTTGGACTATTTGGGATTTTTATGTATCTGTGTAGATAGTATAATATTTTTGTCTTATTTTGTTGTTGTTATTCTTTTGTTTTATTGTTTCATTGTTTTGTCATCCTACCCACTGAATTTGACTTAAAACTGTAATTAACAACATTGAGCGAGGCAAAAAGAACTTCCAGTATTCCATTCCTCCCTCCCTTGTATGCATTTTTAGACCGACACATTTGGTTCAAGGATAGAGTCTAATGATATACAGAGTATACTAGGAAGCCAATAGTGGCTCACCCTATAGAAAGTACCATACATAGCCCAGAGGACTTACACCTCAAGTGCTGCTGTTTTTGTTTCAGCCATGAAAGTATGTAACACATTCATTGGAGAAAGTAGTTTTACATTGGGACCACTTTGTTAAATAGAACACTACATTGCCCGATAACACTGGCATATATAGAGTATGGCCTTAGGGTCTTTAATCTTATAGATTTGTATCTGACGACATCAAATTCCTCTCAAGAGTGTTCTTGGCTACAAGATATCTCTCATTCATTAGCTTCCTAGACATTAGTGCATCACTCACTCTGTCATTGGAAATTATTTGAACATGAGCTATGTCACGTTCATTAGCAAAGGACAAAGTTTCCTCATGAGTGTCTTTTGAGCTTGTGCTGAGTTACGCACGTTGGATATTAGAATCCTTTTTTTTTTCTGAGGAGGATGTGCCTATTATACTATACTATTATAGTTTAAACATACACAAGTTGAGGAACTCTGAGGGGATTGTTTAAGAACATGCCTGTACGAATCATCTCCCCTGCAACCAGCTATGATGTACATTCAAGTATCAAAATATAGCACTTTTTGTGAGCTTTGAAGGGCTAGGTTATACTTTTTGGTGTTTTTCAAACTATATTACTCATAAATAAATGTTACACTTTTTATAATTTTTTCTTGTTAAATTATTATTTTTTTGTTATTACTATAATTGTTATTACTACTATTATGATTATTACTATTGCTTGAGCACAAATGGCGAGCAAGCCGTTGTACACAAGTAATTCAACAAGGTAAAAGACACTGTTAAATTTATATTTTAAATCTAATAAAAGGCGACTTTTCTATTAACAAGATATGTATGCATTCAGAACAATAAGAAACGGAATGTTCTAGCTATTTTGCTATTTTAGGAAGGCCTCATTCACTTTGTTCAGTTCTAAAAGTACCAGTTGGTTGAATCGTTAGTTTTAGCTAATGTAAATACTACACAAAAAAAAATCACTTCTTGTGTCTGGTACAGGGTCTTCGTTATCAAAGTAACACCTTGCCATAACTTTTTATGGCTTGAGCAATTATTATGCGATTTTGAGCCAGACTTGCTTACAGCTTATAGCACTGAATGTGGATTGATTAAAGTGTCAATGGGTAGCTACGCAAGTCAGTGTACTTTTCACCTTTAACTTGGTTTCATTATGCATCCATGAAGTGTGCCTTCTGTTGCTGTGGTAGGGTTTGTGTGGTTGTCAAGAAGAGGAATGTTCAGTTGTTTCCTTTTCATTGCAGTTTTTCTATTGTTAAGATACTAAGTGTATTTTGTCAAAATTCCATTTTTACATACTCCTTCCATGCTAGATTTATGTTGTTGTTTTTATTTCAAACTATGGGATGTTTGTGATACTATGTATTCCACACCTTATTGTAGTTCCTGTAGTGGCTGCTATGAGGGGGTGTGTCGTACCTTGCCTACGCTCCATGCTCTCCAAACAGATCCCTCCTGACAAGCAAGGTCAGTTGTAGTGTGTGTGTGTGTGTGTGTGTGTGTGTGTGGGTGGGTGGGTAGATTGATGAGGTGAACGTTTACATAAGTCACTGAATTATATGTTATTAAAGATATCATGTCCAGCCTAATAGCCACTCGGCAGACAATATCAAATATTTTTTGCGTTGTGTGTTTTACTTGTTCAGTTTGTGAAAATATATCAATCATGCTCTTAAAAAAAAATTTTATTATTATTTTCATAAAGTGTAATGTAATAATTGTCTAATAACTTGAAAATGTTCTGATGCCAATTTCAATTTATGTGAAGGACAGGGTTGGCTGTTTTCATAATACCCTATTGCTAAGAGGTGTTAATGTTGTGTGTCATTTTCATAACCAGTTTCAAGTCTTCTTGACAAATGTACACTGTCTTTCGTGCTGTTATGCTATCTAAGTATGTACAGTGCTTTGTGGTGTTATTTGAAATCCTTTTGATATCGTGTATGATGAGGAAACCATGACGATGTATAGGAGTACTTGTGTGAGTTGAGATGATGAGATGATGAAAGTTGTGAAGTCATTGATGAGGATGAGTATGATGTGCTATTATAAGGAATAGGTAGCCCGTCATTGACTTTGTGATGATGATGATGATGATAATGATGGTAGTGAAGTGATGATGGTAATGAGGACGGTGATGATGATGATGATGATGATGGTAATGAGGACGATGGTGGTGATGATGATGATGATGATGGTGGTGATGATGATGATGATGGTGGTGATGATGATGATGGTGGTGAAGTGATGATCGTAATGATGATGATGATGATGATGGTGGTGATGAGGATGATGATGGTGGTGATGAGGATGATAGTGGTGATGAGGATGATAGTGGTGATGGTGGTGATGATGATGATGGTGGTAATGATGATAATGGTAATGATGATGATGTTTTCCTATTCACTCGATTATGGATCTTGTTTTATGTCCCTTTACCCAACACTGTTTTTGTTCAGGTGTGATGTTCTCCAGTTTGGGAGTGATTGAGTCCACATGCACACTCCTGGCATCTGTCATATACAACACCCTTTACCCACTCACGTACGCCATTCACCCGGGAATGTGCTTCTTCGTCATGGCAGCTGCACTGTCTCTTCCACTTGTCCTTGTCGCGTAAGTCAACTGGTTTGTCTGTTGCCATAGCAACTAAGATGTGACTGAGCTGGTCTAATGATTGATCTATTTGGCGGAGGAGATATTTTGGAGTATGTATATGTGGTAGATAACGGTCCTTATAATGATACAATTTTTATTTAATCCTGCATCTCCATCCTAGTCCAAATGTCACCTCGCCCGCCATCATAGCCTCCTTCTAACTGCTCAGTGACCCACTGACTCTAATTACCCTTGTCACCTAATCCACACCCTGTGCTTATCCCCCCTTACCTTTACTGTCTCTTATTGACTGCCCCTGTGTACTTCTTCAGTAGTATAAAAAAAAACTTTGGAATTAAATTTGTAGGTTTGAGTCTATTAGCTAAGTGTGTTTGCCATGCATTAAAATGTTTACTTTGTTAATTGCTTAACAACACATTTACAGCACTACTACGATTTCGCACAGCAAGGCCGAATGCACTTCTAATTCAGATACCCTTAACAGGAAATTCACTAAAAACTATTTGTGAGTAGTTTAGAAAAATTACAAGTGTATTGAACATGCGTTGACATTAGCATACTGTTGATTTCAGTGTGCTACAAAACACTATACTAGAGGTTAGAAGTTATGGAATTCTGCTATTAAAGAATTGCATGAGCTCTCTTCTCAGCTCATTGCTCAATATAATACTTGTTGCACAAGTCACTGTACAATAATTATGATATAATATGGGGAGATAATTCACGAGCACACGTAAGTATTTTCATGTGCTGAAGGTGAATGGAAATACAGGCATGAGTGAATGTCATCCCATATTGTACGACAAGTGTAATAAATTGTTAATTATACGTCAATATTTTACAAATGTGTAATTTTAATTGTTCTGTCACACACACCCCCCCCCCCCCCCCCCCATTTCTTTCCCAGCTTTTTATTCGCTTGTCCTTTCTTTCTCACTTTACAGCTTCCTCCATAGCACTCGAGACTATTCCTTCAGCTGCTTTTCCAATCGCAAGAGGTCACGCACTGTCACTCCCATACCCTCTCCAACAGACACTGTTGAAACAAAACCTCTTCTGCAATAACCAACTCATTTCCCACCTTCTTCTTCATTTTGCCACTTTTTATTTTCTACCTTAGTTCTCTCTCTCTCTCTCGAACTCATTCAGTACCACCTTGCTTTTGTGTCTCCGTGTTTGAAAGCATTTCAATTCTTCGCATGAATCATTTATTTATCTATCATCCATTTTGTGTCTGCAATATTTCACATTATTCTAAAGTAAACATATTTTTATATCAGATAATTATATCAATTTGTGGCATCAGTTGTGTCAAGATAGCCTTGCTGCCATGCCTCTACGGGGATATGAGTTATAGGTCACCACAATGTTGAGGTCGGTACAGGATTTACACAACTTATAGCTGGAGGAGGCTAGTGTATACCCTATCCTGTACTAACAGAGTGGTGCAGTCGACTTGTACCATGGCTCTAGGCTATAAGAAACACTAAAAACTTGTACTCCTAGGAGGTGGGTATGAAATATGTGTATATTTACTGCGAATTGAGCAATCTGATTAGACGGCTTAAGAACGAACTGTGGTACAAAGATATGTAGTACAGTAGTTAGGCCTTCCTTCATCAGAATCCTATCCCTTGCTCAGTTATACAATAGTAACACAAATTAATAGAAGTCTCTTTGAGGCCACACAGAAGAATACTTAGAACATATTGACTGACTGCAATGTGTCTGTCAACATATGTTGGTGATACCTTACCGAAGTGGCAGGTGGAACATATGTTGGTGATACCTTACCGAAGTGGCAGGTGGGGTGAAAATATAGTTGATTTGAATTGAATATTGTATTTATGGATTGCTTGTCCACTGTAGCATTGTGTATCACCACCAATTTACTCAAGCCCAGCATTCTATGCATGTATCATTTGAACTTATTCAATGGCGTAGTTCACAAAAATTTAATAATGCAAAAAATTCATTCATATGTACATCAGGTAAAAGTTGGTTCCAATACATAGGGATTGAACTTGTCAGAAGCTGGTGGGGGTGGGGCAGGCCGGGAGTTTCTATTGAGTCTGCCATACCTCCCCGTGGGCAGATCTGGCTTCATTTCTTTCCCAAATTCATCACACTTTGCTGACTCAGCAGCCGGTCTGGCCTGGCGTTGTTGAATGGAGTCATAGGCTGGAGGGTCAGCTGGGAGGGATGGTGGCCTTCTGGGTTCTGGCGTGTCCGCAATTTGCCCAGGAATGTGTTCATAGTGGTGATCATCAGTCTGATGGTCGAATGTGTTGTACATGTGTGGGGACGAGGTGGCTGTTTGTGGGGTGTTGGGGGCGGAGACAATTGCATCCAAGGTGGCGTAGCCATTTGAGGTTTCTTGTGGTTTGCCTTTTAGGCTGGACTTTGAAAATGGCCGCTTGTAAGATGACGAGAGGCTTTTGGAATCGTTGGGAAGAATTGTGCTGGCGCCAAAATACATGGGATTGTTCTGGGAATTGTCTTCTGCACTTACTGCAATAGAATAAATTCACATCCTAGTTGGCATGCATGACATAAATACAGTGGGTGTGAAAGAGTTGCAGAGGGAGGGAGGGATATGCTGAGTGATGTACTGAACACTCAGAACCACTGAACTTAATCAACTGCTGATAGGTGATGGGGTAATTTTCCGAAATACAAATTAATAAAGTCAGGGAATATTCACTGTCAAGAAGTTACACCCTTTCACTTTCTTCCTAACAGTATTTGTAAATTGTATCCACCTCCCACCACATTAATGTGGTTATCTTTAATTATTTCCCTTTACCTTCATCGTCTTCTGCTTTGATGGCTGGCCCACAGCAGCAGCATCTTGCCAAGCAGCATATGGCCGCCAATAAACATGCGAGCAGGGCTGCAGCGGCGACCACACCCCCAACCACACCTCCTATTATCTTCTCTTGATTAGATTTTGGATTCGTACCATTTACTCCTTCTAATAACAAAAAAAAATATTGAAATATGAAATTTAGTACATATGTGTGTGCGTGTGTATTGAATAAGAGAATGTGAATTAGTGGCTGTTTCTATGTTTGCCTCGTTAAGTGTAGTGTGTGTGTGTGTGTGTGTGTGTGCTTGTGTGTGCTTGCTCTTACGTATATTTTTGAGTTCACAACCAGCTTGACCTACAACAAATAATAAAGTAATGAAAACCATTATTATCTCCCAGTGTTAAAAAAAAAAAAAATCAAAAAAAATTGCATTTTAATGACAGGAGTCATTTATATAATAAATTTATCAGAAAAATTGGCAAAAATTTAAAAACTTGAAATGCACACCCTAAATGGAGACACAAAATTGTAACTTCAAATAGGCAGTCTGTAATGTTTGTGATAGTACTGCACAAGTCACTGCAACTAAGTGGGAATTCCCCGGAAAATCCCCAGGTAAATTCCCACATTCCATTCTACAAATTTTTATTGCAATAAAATTTACTTAAGAGAGAGAGAGAGAGATCCCCTTTGGCATAATTAGCTTAGGGACAAAACCCCTTTTTAGACAACTTAACTTTATAATAGTGGAAAAATAACTGTTTGATAATAATTTAAAAAAATAACTAAATAAAATAATTAGTTATGACATTCAACATGCAGTCCTTGTAACCTCACCGTCTACACAGTCCACGCACTGGTACCCGATATCAAGTCCAACCACTTGCTGGCAGAACTGGTCTATGCCACACTGGATGAACGTGCAAAGATCCACCTGGTTCTCGCACTTGTCTCCCGTGTACGTGGACGGGCACTGACAAGTGTAGCCATCCGTCTAAAATTGGTGAAATGGTATAATACAAGTAGTCAATGGTGGAAGATGTAGACTATTATTGCAACTATGGGTTTGAAATGAAATTATTAACTAGTGGTGTGCTTGAGCACAAATGGCGAGCGAGCCTTAAACTACACTATTGTTAAATTTGATTTTAACAACTAACAATCAAGCTATTAAAATAAAGTCGAGTTTTTAAATTACGTGTGAGGTAAAGGGGTTTCAATGTCATAGTAACCGCTCCCGCAACAGTTTGAATTGAAAAAGAAGCAACAAAATCAAATCACGTTATTTAAAATTTTCTTTGTGATATTCTTAATAGTAGTTGTAACGCCACAATACTTTCACACAACTGAACATACCTACGCAAGACTTACCTTCGTGGTTCGTCTAGTGGACAACGCATTTTTATGTAAATACTGTTTGAGTAGGGCTTATAACTGTGACAAATAGCGCATTAACTTACCACCGCCACTAACTCGAATAGAAATGGAGCTCCCATAAGATTTTGAGTTTAACTGCACCCGCAAAACAATTCAAAGCCGTAAACAATTCAATTTCTAAGGTGATATGGGTAATGGTCGCTAAACCGGAGGATTCTGTTTAGTGAAGTTTGGGACGGGGTCGAATGCGGAGCGAACACAAAAATACGGAGGGTCAAAGTACAAAATGACATACGTACGTCCATATATATAAATAAATAAACAAACATCCCCGATTTTTTCATTTTTACCCCTGTAAGTGTCTCGCTCGCTACGCTCGCTCGCCAACTAAAAAATCAGTCCTGAACTTGGAATGAGATTTTTAATTAACAATAGAGCCCTAAACTTTGAATTGGATTCTGGTTTTTGAATGAAATTATGAACTAGAGTCCTGAACTTGGATTGAGATTTTAACTAAATGAACTTGGGAATGAAACTATTATATAGCTATAGATCCCTGGACTCAGAATGGGAGTTTAACTAACAATAGAGGTATGAATTGGGAGTGAGATTTTTACCAAATTAAGGGCATGAACTTTGTAATGTTGGAATGGAATGAACGCGGCCCTGACATGAAGGCGGTGGTGAAAAGTGTCGATTGGTAAATTACTAGGCTGCACTATTGATCATTAATTTATTCTATGGAAATATACTACAATTATTAACAATAGCTGTTTTTCTCTTCAGGGATCAATGAAGTCAGCAAGAAAACAAAGTCTACTACTATTATATTATTATCATTGCAGCAGAGATATTTTCAATTTTCCATACTCAAAGCTACAGATTATGATAGTAGAATTCCTATAATGTTGTTTCCAGACTTTGAAGATACATGAACCAAGGCTCCTTCAAATGGTCTTGTTGTTATGACAACACAGTTCTGCAATGATAGCCAAGATGGCTTCCTTCCATACACACTAGTACAACACTATCTCTTGAATAAGCCAAAATCAAACAAGAACAGACACCATTCATGCTGTCTTTAAGCTTTTGATCCTTGGATTTTTTTTTAAATCAACAGGTATTGTTTCGTCAGTCTGTTATACAGTTCCTATTAAGATCAGTAGTTTGGAATGGGCACAGAGAGAGGCTGCTTAGGCTTCACAGAATCACAATAAGACACTCTAATTCTAGCAATAATAACAACAACAGATCTTAAATGCACTTGTAAGTATGTCATTGCATTCCAATTGTGTCAAGCAATGCTCTGCGACCAGCCTATTTCTGGTAAGGTGATTGCACAATTATTTTTAGTTATTTATTAAATAATAACATCAGTTAAAAATGCACAGTTGGAACTCTTACCTGTGTTGTTAGTAATCAGAACCACACCCAACTTGGAATTATTAATGACATGTATGCATGTAGCTATGTCCACAGAGACACTTGATTAAATTAATTAGGTACTCAAAGAGCAGCTATATGGAGAGTGTGGGTAAACATACACACACAAATAGCAAACAAGTTAAAAACACAGGAATATATTTGCAATCTTGCTTACGGTTGTGTCTTTATTGTAAGAAAACATTTGTCTCACCTGATCCACGCACGTCCCGCCAAATAAGCACGGGTTGGGGGTGCAGAACGTGATTTGGTTCTCGCACCTCGTCCCGTTAAAATTCTCCGGGCACTTGCACGAGAAGTCATTAACAAGTGGAGTGCACGTCCCTCCGTTGAAGCAGCCGAAGAGTTCGCAGTGGTCCACTGTCTCGGAGCAGTCTGCACCAGTGTACCCCGCCATGCAGACGCAGGTGAAGGAGTTGACGGCATCCTGACACTCAACGGTGCTGTTGGCCGCACAAGGTGAACTAGCACACTCATCTATGTCGACGGCACACGTTGGTCCTGTGTAACCAGGGGAACACGCACATGAATAGGAGCCTGTGGTACTCTGGAAAAAATTAATAAATAAATAAAAATAATTAATCTTTTTGCCTTCTCTTAACACACCCACTCACACATGTACATACATGCATACGCACATGCACACATACACACATGCGCACACACATGCACTGTAGACCACAACGAAGGGTGCTATCAAGGACATCACCACGGTTGGCACTTGATCCTAGCTGGTTGATTAAGGGTTGAGGCGAAGTGCCAAAAGTGGGTCAATCGTAACCACTTTCCCTTCACTGATAACATCCTGAAACCTAAGCCACTCCAAGTACTAATGCATTGCCCTACACCTATGTGTGTGTGTGTGTGTGTGTGTGTGTGTGACCTGCAGGAGGCGTCAGGTTTCACTCAACAAGTATTCTGAGTTGATCAAACCATGAAGTAAATCATCAAAACTAAATAAAATGTTGTAACATCAGTTGCAATGTCTGTAGACTGACAACAATACACTAGAAAACCTTCCTACTTCAGGATAGAAACTGACCTAGTGAGTGGCCTTCGTTTCTTACCGTGCATTCAGCTCCATGCAGGCAAGGAGAACTATCACACAAATTTATTTCCACCTCACAGTGAGACCCAGAGTAGCCATTCTGGCAAATGCAAGTGTATCCAGGTCCTCCCACCACATCCGTGCAAAATCCAGCGTTCTGACAGGGAGAGGACTGGCAATAATCAATCTCGGCTTCACACCTGTCCCCGTAAAAGCCCTCTGGGCATGAGCAGTTGTAACCCAAGGGGCAGTACAGGGGGGCTGTGGAAGAGACGGGAGCGACTAGCGGCTGCTGGGATGTGGGGACACAATCCATGCAAGTGGCTCCATTGAGGCAAGGAGGCTGGACCGTACATTCGTCTACGTTGTCACCACACAGAGCACCGGTCCAACCTACTCCACATGTGCAGTTGAACTGATCTACTGGACCCAAGCTCTAGACATTATAACAAATAAACAACAAGTAGTTGGTAATATCAATTTTAACTCTGTTGCGTCTGACCTCACTCATGTGGAAGCCTAAACACATGTCAGGTAACATGTGATCAACAACACATCATAGGTACACATGTGATCAACAACATACTAACTAGTTAACGTGCTAGACATGAAGTGTGTTTTGTAACACTTCTTTATTCTAGCTTGTTTCCTAGTCTAACAGATTGACTATAAACAAAATAAAATGTAGCTATAATATAAGACCTCAGTATCCAGTTTTTATTAGTGTAGTCTTCCTCTGAATAATCTCGGGACTTGACAAATTGTACAGCAATCTTAAAATTTAGAAAGATATTTACAAGTGAAATGGAACATGTGAAGCCATTTACCTGAAGGCAACAGATTTGTTCATTTTGACTACCACTAAAAGTCCATTTGCCAGTTAAGGCTAAATTGTTATTAGCAGCTATAATATGGTCAATCTGGCGTAAAAACTACGCATCACTCTCCCCTGTGACCCTCCCTCTTCTGTCCCTTACCGTACAAGTGGCCCCATTCAGGCAAGGAGAAGATGAGCAATAGTCCACGTCCTGATCGCAGTCGTGACCTGTGAAGCCGGCCGCACACGTGCAGTTGTACAGGTCTGGTCCAGTGCTGGTGCAGGTGGCGCCATTCCTGCACGGGCTCTGGTGCGCGCACACATCCAGGTCAATGTTGCACAGTGAACCTGTGTAGCCTGTCAGGCATATGCAGTCACCAGGGGAACGACAGTACGCATGGTCTGCAACTAGAAAGAGTGGAGTAAGAAACACTCACCAGTAAGAAACACTCACCAGTTTTTCTTTCCTACCGAGTGTTTTTTTTGTTTTGCTTTTTTTATTCGAACATAATTGGTGTTTACGCTCTATGCACTCTTCACATGTATCCTCATTCCTATTCATTTTACACTTTGAAGTTTTTCATAGTCACTGGGAGGCTGTTTGCTAAACTATGAGTGTATAGGTTAGAAAAGTAACGATACACAACAACAAAGCATCAATGAATAATGCTGAATGCAGATATGGTTCAGGAGTCAAATAAAGTTGTCCTAATTGTCCACCTGTTGTATTGTCCACTGATCCATATTAGAACACGCCCTGTCCCACGCAATCTCTAATATGGGGCAAATTATTATTTTATGTAAACAACTTCAAGTCCTTACATACAAACACTGAAGGACTCGATAAGGTCAGTGGCTTACGCAGTGAGCTCATTGACGACCCAGCCCACGGCATGAAGTCACATGACTTAAAGCTTACACTAATTATATCCCTCACTTAAATATCTACTAATATCCTTTCGTTATTGCACTGAATATAATGACAGTAGCAATAATAACAGACTTTCTGTACTGTTTCAGAATCTCTCCTCTCTCTCTCTCTAGCTTACCACATCCTTCAGCAGGAACACATTCATCACAAAATTCTCCAGTGTAACCTTCTGAACATCTACAATAATAATAATAATAATAATAATTACACAGAGAAAAACTGCTATTATTATTAGAACTAATTCAAAAGTTGAACTAATCGAGCAATAAACAGTAAGTAACCTCAAACTAACAGATGAGCAGAAACTCACTGGTCACAAAGATTGGGAGCACTGCAGCTTCCTTGGCATAACTGAGAACAAACAGCTACAGAGATAAACAAGAAAGCAATGGTGAATGTATAATTGTTTTAAAGAAGATTCCAGCTGATATGCCAATTGACTAAAACACACATCTATGTATGGATTACTCTTGAAACATTCTTCTCTCAACCACCACAAATCAACGACAGACAAGTTAACTCAACGACTGCCTTACGAGTGCGGCAGTCCGCTCCAGAGTAGCCTGTGCTACAAATTCTCATCCCATTGGCATCACAGGTGAAGTGGCCGAGAGTGTCGCTGGATTGCGGCACACAAGATGTAGTGCAGTCAGAACCGTAGAAGTTGGTAGCACAGCTAACTCTCCAGCTGAGTTGCAGGTCCACTCTGTTGTAGATCCCTCTCACTGTGGACACCGAGGAGAAAGAAGAGGAGGTGGTAATTTGTTGGTTTATTACCACTCTGTCTACCAAATCTGGAGAGTCTACGTCATGGTCTTGAATACGTATCATAAGCTGAAAACTTCCCTAATAAATAAATTAATTAAATAAATAAATAAATAAATAAATAAATAAATAAATGCTATGTCTCACTCTCAACTGACCAACAAAATATTCTATTTTTTCCTAAGATTTTTTTATCCGTTGAATTTTTTTACTCCACTAATTTATCACAATTGTTGAGAAAGAAATTATGAAGCTACTCCTGGAAAAACCAACATTTAAGGCCCTGACTCTCAAGTCAGACTTCTGAACCTACTATCCATTTAACTAGCAGACTCTCAAGTCAGACTTTTGAACCTACTATCCATTTAACTAGCAGGTACTTATAGCTAACTTTGAATAAGAAACACTACATTTCTGATGGCAATTAAGAGCCACATACAATTGTAGTTGCTCTTTAACATCTAGCTAAATATTGTCTTAATTTTCTCAAAAGTTTGCCTGCAGCAGTATCTTTCTGACCTCTATTGCTCCGACATAGTTCCATTAATTTTCCTATCTTAGTTTTCAATGATAATGCAATAACTTACTGCTCTGCAGCAGCTATTACATAAATCTGTTTCCAGTAAAATGACAAAAGTAATATTTCTTCTTCCATACTAGCTAAACAAATAAAAGTACTTACCCCCCAAGCATCTCCAGTGTAGACTAATGGATTTGACAGACCAGAACCTCCTGGAAAAGTAGTAGAGTAAGTGTAAGAGCTATCAATGTTGAATGGACTCCCTATTGTCCCAAAGGAACCAAGAGTGCAATCTCCATCATTGGTTTGAGGAGAGTATAGGTAAGTTCTTGCACACATGAAGTAAAACACATCACAGCCGCTTTTGAAGTTGTCACAGACGTTTCCTCGCCAGTCTCGGTTTCCCTGATTGCTGTAGTAGTGGAATCGAATCTCTAGCCGGTAGTTTCCTTCAACCTGCAACCGAAAGTAATTTAAGCTATCGTTGCACGCTTACTTTCAGGGCACTTACTACAGCTGCTGCAAAAAATAAGCTAAAGACAATTAGCTTGATCATTGTAGCGGTTCTCTGCAGACCAACCACACCTCTGAAGGCCTTAACCACACAACTAACTACTTTTACTTTGGAATGCCAACTCACATCCCACGCATAGCCACGCCTTAATTAAGTTGTGCACACGATGATGACTCCGGCTTCGAATCATAAACTTGTGTGTCGGTCGCCTAGGTGACCGTAACTTCCCAATGTTAGGTAAAAGGTCGTTATAATTTTTTTGATATGCTCAACTATATGAAGTGCAAAAATTGTCATTGTGAACATCAATGAATATTAATTTATTGACTATACATTAAAAAATGATATGCTTTTAAAAAAGATCATGATCGGTCCCTCCAGTATCTCAAAATAAGAGACACAGTCGGGAAAGTGGCCGCATTGACAGCAAATCCCCTAATTAGGGTTGAATTCAACCCTTTGAAAAAAATTCTAAAACCTTCTGGCTCCTTGTAACTCTTGACAACACAGTCCCACGCACTAGAGTACTTCCTTTCACCAAACATCCCGTCCACCTGTATTCGAGACTTTACAACATCCACCGGATAGGAAACAACCCAGGCTATCATGCCGCTAATACCACCTGCGATGCACAAAGGGATGGGAGAGAGATCGTTGAAGGTTGTTCCGTTTCCTTTATACCGAACCATGCTGGAACATATGAAGTCGTACGTGGAAAAATAAGACCCAAATGCCGGAATCTCTCTGATCATGGTCAACGTGAGGCCTTTAAATAGCCCCCTGGCTCCTCTCTTCTGAACAATCTTCTTGATGGCATCCCAGGGATCATGGTAGACCCTACCGTTGTTAGCAGAGGACCAGTGGAAGAAATCGGTGGGATTGGTCTGGACTTGCATGCGGAGTTTGATGAGCTCCATGGGGGAACAGATGAAGGACTGGAACCCTCCGGCCACGGCACCTGTGATGGTATGGTTCCACATGTTGTCCTCGCGAGACTTCATCATGTTGCCCTGGACACCAAAGACGATTGCATTGATGACTGCCATGCCTAGCATCGGGGACGCCATGCCCTTGTAGAAGGACCTTATCTGCAAACAAGATAGAGATAATGAAAAAAAAAAAAAAAAAAAAATTAGCAATGGTCTTATATGCTGGAATTTAGCAGGAAATAAGCCGAAATTATTTTAGCATAATAAACAAGTTTAAGCATGGGTTCAAGGATGAAATTAAACAAATAATGAAATTTATCCTCTCCGTGCATGTGCTTCTGCGTGCTTGTAGGAGGTGGTGTTCAAAGAAGTCTCCAGTTGTGCTCACCGTTTCAAGCATGGACTGCCTTACTACAATAAAAAACCAAGGTACGATTGCTTCTGTGAGAGGGAAGAAAAAAAAAAGAAAAGAAAAAAAGCTGTTGTATTTATATATTTTACTCCCAGTGAGTGCCCAATCAGTTAAGTCATCCAGTCTGGTAATAGTTCTTCTGTCAACATTAAATTTGGTGAAATATGGCCATAAGTGGCAGTAATATGCAAGAATTCTCATGTTCAGTTAAGCTTTGCAAGTGCCTCTCTGATAGATGGAATGGTGCCACCACAATGTGTGTGTACACTCAACAGTTACCAGAATAAACTAATACCACAATGGGCTCAATACTGACTGGCTCAATGAAAATACATACATTCACACAGCATGAAACTGTCAAAGTCACGCACAACTCGACCACGATTTGAAAATCTTGACTTATCAAATGACGTTTCTCTATCTACCACTACCAAACTACGGTCGTGTTAGCAGGGGAAAAAGTAACACTCAGAACCAATTTCATTCAAATAACAAAAACAAGTGTTATCCCTTGTTATCCCTTGGTATCCCCGTACCCCAACTGACCCCTTCATTAGCTGCCATGTGACGAAAACAGTGAATTGTTCCACGGTACACTCGATCGCCAGTCAAGCCATCGGTCTGAAGTCTAGCCTGAACATATGCACAAACACACATACACGAAAGAAGTAAACCTAGCGGACTCACTGACTTATAGTTACACTGCTATGAGTTACACATAAAGTATCAAAAAAAAGTTTGAGTATAGCTTAGTATTAGTTACTGTTTCATCCTGGGAAAATTGGAGTTAACCTTTTACCATATAACAAGAAAATGACAATCACAGACATACCTGAATTTTCACAAACGCAGTTACATAGGTCTTACGAACTTACCAGAGTTCACTTTCTCACTTAGTGGCAGTGGGAAGTTATCTGGGTCTTTGTTAGTCGTACGCCTTACACAACAGTTTAGCTTTACTTGAAAAAAAAAAAAGAAGCCATTGTGCAATACACAACAAGCAACTACAGCAGTAAGAAAGTCTCAATTTATTCTTAGATGTTTGTCTGTTTTTCAAGTGAACCAGTTCCAGCAAGTGATTACTATGACATTGAAAACCCTAACTTTTAAAAACTCTAGCTGGAGTGGTGCTTTTTTTGTAAGGAACTACTGCACTGGTCTTTCAAAATGGCTAATAGATACTGCAGAAGCTACTGCTACTCAGGTAAGAACGTAATTCCATATTCGTAAACAAAAATAAATGGAATAAATGAAGCTTTTTGTTATTTTTGCATACAAATTTTGAAGAAAAAAATAATAGGCAGCAAAAACCAACTTTTACTACACTTCTACACATTTCAATGTTATAATTACTCTGTTGCTTGAACATGAACAATCTACTGTGTTTCACTTCTTTCATACTTGAGTAGCTACAGAGTCAATGCTAATGTTTCAAGCTAGTGAGGGTTGCCTTCTCTACCTGAGTCAGTACTGTAGCTAAAAAAAAAAAGAAAAAAAAAAGAAAAAAAAAAAAGACTCTATGAGATCTTTTCTTTCTTTGGTGTCAAGCAGCATTAATTTATTGGAGAGCGAGCGAGACGCTTACAGGGGTAACACAATTGAAAATCGGGGATGTTTGTTTATTTATATATATGTTTGGACGTACGTTGTATGTAATTTTGTACTTTGACCCTCTCGTTTTTGAGTTAGTTATGTGGTCGACCCCGTCCCAAATTGCACTAAACAGAATCCTCTGGTTTATCGATCAGTACCCGTATCACCCTAGAAATTGAATTGTTTACCGTTTTGAATTATTTTGCGGGTGCAGTTAAAACTTGAAAACTTAAGGGACTTCCATTTCTATTCGAGTTAGTGGCGCTGGTAAGTCAATGCGCTCTTTGTCATGGTTATAAGCCGTGCGCAACAATATTTACTTGAAAATACATTGTCCACTACCGCGAAGGTAAGTCTGTGTAGGTGATGTCCAGTTGTGTCAAAGCATTGTGTGTTACAACCACTACTTAGCTAAAGAATATCACAAAGAAAACGTTTAAATAACGTGTATTGTTTTTTCCTTCAATTCAAGCAGTTGCAGAGAGTTGTTACTATGGCACTGAAATCCCTTTACCTTGTATGCGAAATTTAAAAAATGGACCTTATTTTCAGTAGCTTCAGTGTTAGAAGTCAAAATCATTCATATAAAAATAGTATAGTCTTTAGGCTCGCTCGCCATTTGTGCTCAAGCACACCACTAGTTAAACTATAATGAACTTTGTTTCATCTAGTGGTCACACCTTGAAAGTGAGAAATTAAGTACAAATTACTGTCCACCCACACAAATGTTGTCGCCCCCACAGTAGCCATGTAAGCCACTTCAATGTTCTTTTTTTTTTGTATAACGAGTCAGGTTTAATAACATATCACACAAAAAAAAATTAGTTTTTTTCATCAACAATGCAAGCACTAAGCTGATTCCACATCACCCACACGTCTGGAGGAAGTTCAACTAACCTTGATTGTGTCGAAAGGGTGGCCAACTAACAGTCCAGTCACACCTGGGAGTTTAAAAACAAAATACATTACATTACATTAGTTGAGACGGGCAGAAACCGACGGCTAAGTTCCTACCTCCAAACCATCCGGCGACAAAGTCCTTCCCAGCATCGTTCATGATCTCCGAAACACTTCCAGTTCTGATGACATTTCACTCCCAGCCTCCCTCTCAACTACCGTATAGTATTCGGCACCAATAACTCCGCTGATTTGATAACCGGACGGTAGAAGAAAGAGGTGTATTTCGGGCTGACTTGTCATTAACCTATCACGTGACTAATATTATAAACACCAACTCTCCCCCCACCTCTTTTCCCACACCCACTCGTTAAGCAAAATCATTCCTGAAGTGGAAAGTAATACGTCCTTATGAAGAAGGCAGAATATGAAGCCATTGTAGCGGTAATTCAACGGAATATGCACGGCAGAGAATGCATGAAGATAATAGAAAAAGAATTTCCTGGGTAATTTTCAATGATAAATAGTATTTTCATGCAAATGAGATAGTGTTCGTTTTCAGAATTCCTGAAGGCACTCTTACTAGCATTTATTCTCAACTCTATCAAGTAAGTGTAAGATACACATAATTTATGCTACATCAATCACTAGCACATTGAAATACTTGCCACTTTCTCATTCTGAGAAGAAACCCCTTACCAACTTGTTTTAATTGCCAATCACAAAAAATAAGTCTCATTTTTTAGACTGATCAACACAATTTTGTGATTAAATTTGTGACAATGTCATTGCTACGTTAAATCTGTAGCAATACACAAAAAGTGTTCATGGAAGTCACAGAAAACCAGACCAAATGAAGGAGTACTATTTTCAGTAAGACACACACACACACACACACACTATTTCTATTGGGCAATTACAAAATCCCTTAGGTATACTCAAACTTTAAAAGAGTTGGAAGAGAAGAATGAGACGAAGTCTTCAGACAGAGTATTGCTAGACATGGCTTATCAAGTAAGTCTTGTCTCAGCCAAGAATGTCTTCATTAATGTCTGCATGTTCTGCCGTGCAGGTGAAGTTCTCGCCGGCATTGTTCTCTCGCATTATACTGGAGGAATATATTACCAGTCACAGTCTCCATACTAAAGGGGGTTAGTTTGGTATGGTTCGTGTATGTGTGATTATGTTAAAGTGTGTGTGTAACCTCTGAGTAAATTTCTCAATAGCAATATACTAGCTGTGGTTTTATGGAGTCTGGGGATTGATAAAGCAATGAATACTACTGATATTGTAGCTATGACACTCCTTCTGTTCTAATGCTGCAGATGTTCACATAGCTTGACTTGTTACATACATCAGCTGTAGACTCGAATCAAGCTCTGGTATATTTACTAACACTGCTACACCAGCTTGGACCAGGAATTGCTTTAATATGATTGCATTAGAAATAAATATAGTCTTTCTTCTTCTTCGATTACTACTACTATTATTATTGTTGTTGTTATTATTATTATTAGCAACTACCCTGCCACATAGTGACACTTGATGTACAAACTTGATCAAATTAGCTAATTAGGAATGCAGTAGCATAAGGTATTTTTATCCGTTCCTCTACCACTTGGTTTAGTTGCATCAGTTTCTCTCTCTTGCCCTAAGTCCTTTCCTCTCTTCAGCTATTTCTTCTTGAGTCATGGATTCCTTTTTTCTCCTTTGCCTATATCTTCCTGCTTCTCAGTCTCTTCTGTCCTTCTTCCCACAATTGTGGACTCAAGCTTTATGGAACTATGGCCTTCTCTTTTGACCGCTTCATCAATTTTTACCATCCTTTCCTCTGTCGCTCCTTAATCACTTTGTACTAAATGCAATAATGATTTACCCATAGTAATGGTAACACTTTACCAACCTAGATCAGCTAATTAATTATTCATGAATGCACACAGTCGTTGTCGTTACCGACACACAAACATATGTGGCAGGCTCTGCAAAATCCAGGAATTTGCTTAAAAAATTGAAAATCCTGATACTTATATTGAAAATTACTCAACTTGAACCATATAACATAGTGTACACGGGATTTTTACTATGGACATTCTAAATGTGAGTAAAAATGGAGTGGGTTTCTGGTGTGCCACTTACTAAGAAGAATACGCTTTTCTAAAGTACGGTAAGAATCACTTGAATAATAATGAGTAATTTACCAAGGGTTCTGTTGATGTGATACAAACTTTTTAAGCTTTGAAATTTGGCATAATGATTAATAATAAGTGAAAAATTCAGGAAATTTGACCAGTCAGTATTTTTACTGTTTTACTTTTGCCAAAATTCCTGGTTTTTGCAGAGCTTGTCACATATTATTATTATTATTATTATTATTATTATTATTATATTTATGATTGGTTTATATTCAATTCAGCTAGTGCTAGCCAGTTGGTGAGCCAGTGGATGAAGAATCCCAAGAAGATACCTGATAGAGATCTCCAAAGCCAAGTCAAAGTGGTATGGGAATCACTATGTCCAGATATTCCATTCTAAATTACAGGATTACAATAGAAATAATGTTAGATGTAGTCTCTCTCTTTCACAGCCTGTGAAAGAGAGTATACATCATATCTAATGAGTAAAAGAAGGCTGAGAAAGAAATTATGAAGTGAAAATAATGCAGTTCTATTTTGTGCCCTAATGTTCCTAGTGCATTATAAACGACAGGAACTATGGACCACTGGCAGAGAATATCAAGCAGTATCCTTTACCACAATAGACGCCATGGTTGAATAAAACAACAGCGGTAGATATCCTAGTGGCAGTTCTTGTCTTACTTTTCCTATCTGATAAGTAGCTCTATTGGCTATGAGCACGAGTTTCTACTGAAGGAGAGAGTGGAAGCTCTCAGCATTCCTTACTTGGGTAAATGCCATTATTGTTGCCGTGTGTTGTCTGATGGCAGCACTTCAGTTCTTTTCTCTATAATATGTATCCGTAACATTGTTGTTGTTTTTCTCTCCGTAGATCATAAAAACGTCAATATTGTTCTGTGTGTGTGTTGTTCTTAGTATGGTGTTTTACATGTGGTTTTAGCTTGCTAACGAAAGTGATCTTCTGTATTATATCATTAATGTGCAGTATTCTGTTTGTTTGTTTAGATGAAAAGGCGTTGCGTCTGAGGGGTTATGACAAGACACCCGACTTTAAGTTGGAAGTTCCATTTTCTGTGGACAGCTATGTGGTGAACTGGATAGAGAGTAAGGCATCTTTTGGAGATAAGAGAAGTCATGACAGATACTTGGAAGACCAGTACTGGAGCTACCAGAATAGGTGATACTTAGGGCATAGTAATTTTGTTTGTTTAGTTTATTGTTACTATTGTTATTATTATTATTATTATTAATTTGGTTATAATGATAATAATTGATAATTTGGAGCTATCAAAATAGGTGGATGATGTTGAGGGGTTGTAATGGAACAATGTTGTTGTTATTTTTATTATCATTATTATTATCATTACTGTTATTAAATTATTGTTGTTGTTGTTGTGAGGAAGTGGAGTATATGATTATTATTATAATTTAGTGAAGCGAGATAGATTGTGTTGATTGTATTTTCCAGTGATGGGTGGGGGTTTAGGCATGTGGCGTAGCTGAAAGACAGTAGCTACTGGAACTTTAAGCAATAAGTTAAGAGCAACCATTTCACGTAAGAAAACTGAGGTAAAAACAGTAAAGTTTAAAAAAACAAAAAAAAACAACAACTTCACTTGTCATTAGCACATCTTAGTATGTGTGAACTACTTGATTGACTGGGAGGGAAAAGTTTGAGGAAAATGCAAAATTAGACCTTTCTCAGATTTAGACTAGGAATTTTATCAAGTGAATTATGTGAAGCTAAATTAATTATATATTCATTTTGCACACAGATTTGGTTCTGGTTTAGTCATATACTGGTATGGATTCATGCAAGAATTGGATGTACATTCAGGACAAGGGATAAAGCTTATGGATCAATTCCCAGACACTGTATGCACTTTACCAGATACACTGGACACACTTTTGGTGGCTTCACAAAGAAAGCAATTATAGTACTGTACTATATTGACCACATTTTTATTATCATGACAAATATTTAAATACACAGCAGAGAAAGATAGCTATATAAACCACAGGGACTAATTGGCTGTGTCTGGCTATATCAGACTAGGCTTGGGACTGCTTCGTGCAAGTTTTATTGTTGTTGTTTTTTTTTGTTTTTTTTTAATTCATTGCTGAAAATTAATTGGTGATTAGTATTAATTGGTGATCAGTTTTAAGAAAACTCATTCGATAGTGTTGGACTGTGCAGACATAATGTAGTGAACTGGCATTTATGGACACTTGCTCACTCATTGTCCTCATCAATGGGCTTCTTCAGAGAAGACAAATGTTTTGAAGTCTTAATGACTCCATCAATTCTCAAGCACTTCATGAGACAGTCACACACACAATTGACTATAACCATTCTAGGAGAAGGAGAATAAAGGAAAATAAATGATTGAAAGAAATCTAGCTTTTCAAAATGATGCCTAACCAATATAGTCTGGCGTAGCCAGGCCCTTTACCGAACCGCTACGCTGGGAATGGGTCTGGGGACACGGCCATACCAAATTTGTTCTGCCACACATATATTGTGGCGGTCAATTACCGTTAGCAAATTACCGGGAATAGCTCTCCTCAACCACAAATAGAAATTCCTGTGCGTGTCAGCCATCCTTTCCAACGCTAGGTTTAGCAATCATGGCTAATTTGCGGTAGAAATTCAGGTATAAAGGAGGTGGGGCACTCACCACTTCCACATTCCTCCAGAATAAATTTGGTATGGCCATGTCCCCAGACCCTCCGCGTGCTACGTGGGTCTGGCTACACCGGACTATAACCAATATGGCTAACTGTACTTGAACAACACCTTACCAATAATGTTGTTTCAAGTGTTAAAATGGTGACACCTTACCTATGAGGCTTTTTACAAAAAGTTTAAAAGTAAAAATGGTGACACTTTACCACTTTACGCTTGTATATATGTACACTAACTGCACATAGTTTCCTATTTAATTGGATATCTATTCTAGTTAATGCTGCAGTGTCTGCATATCTATGAAAATACTGTAGACACTAGCAATATTTACTTCATCAAGTACTTATGTAATTAATTAAAGGATACTGGGACCAACATGGCTCCCACACTGGAGGAGATAAGTCTGGAGATAATGGCACCAACACTCCTGTAGAAAGAAAGAAAGAAAAAAATGACCGACTTGTAACCATAGCAACCACACACATGTCGACAAGAACCTGGTCTACTTGAGTCTTACAGCAGTAAATTAGCTACCGAGTTATATTATCCACTTCTGAACATGAAATGTAAAATGCAGTTGGGTGGGTGGGAAAACTTTATATATTTTTTTTTAATTTACAATTAGGAGTAACAGTCTCCCAACACCACTCCAATTTTTTCTTCATCATACTATTTCATGACTATAGTCCAATAAAAATTTAGATTAATGTTTAATCTGATGAGCCACAATAATCATGACAATGCCAGTGCCTTTAAAACTGCAGGAAATACTTGATAGGTGCTGGCAGCTCTTTGTTTGCAACACTGGAAAGACTTCAAGTTAAATAATGCTGCAAATTTTCACCCGGATATCCCACACAGAAATACAGTGGCCACTCAGTGAGTGGTGTGTTAGACAATGCTTTGACCATGTGCCAACACAAGCTACAATGACTTCTAAATAAGTAAGGAATACAGGGGCGGATGCAGCATTATAGAGGGGGGGGGGGCCGAAAGTTAAGTGGCAACTTGACCACACCCATTTTATCACACCCACTAATTAATTTTTTTGGTTTCTTTCTGAATATTTCAATTTGTTACATACACGAAAAAAATTACACACACTGACAACAATAAGGAATTAGTGAAGAATTTATTGAAGTTGTATAGTCATAATGCCATCCGTCTTGGATGGCGACGGGAGAATTCATCCACTACTTCCTCTGAGGTAATTTCAATGTCACGGTGGTAATATAGCATTGCCAATCCATTAAGACGGTCTTGTCCCATACCACTCCTCAGTGAAGTCTTGATTAATTTGAGCATGTTGATGGAACGTTCACATTCACAGCTTGTAACTGGCAATGTGCCCATTATACATAAAAGAGTGTGAATATTAGGAAAGAAATCACAATCTGCATGTACTAGGCATTTCTCTGGAGTACAAAGGCTTACAGCTAATTCAGAGTCAGCTTTCCATTTGTGTTGCCACAGGTCGAGCTCTGAATTGAAGCATGCACGGGATGGGAGGTCATCTTTGTAAAGCTCAAGAATATGCTCGAAATTTTGTGGTTGCAAAAACTCATTACTAATAATTATCACTGAAGGCAAGAGCTGCATAAATTCAACTACTGAATCTGTTTTGTCAAATCTAGTGTTAAGTTGAGTTATCAAGTGATCAAGTAAAGGGATAGTTAAATTTCGGCAGTAATATTGTGGGTAGTTGTCAGCAGAAACATTAGATCTGTGTTGTTGCCTGGATGCAAGCCTAGGTATTGACTCATCAACATGAACTACCTCTGCTAGTTTCTTTGCTTCATCATAAACCCGAGCATGAAATGTGTCTACATTAGATCTAAGGTCACGCACTGTACCCTTTACATTATCAACTTCCCGGTAAGCTCGTACAATGTCACTATAGCGACCTTGAAGCTTTACACTCAGTGCCCTTGTGTATGCCAATACACTTTGAGTAACTTTCAAAGTAACAATAAACTGAAACTGTGATAGAGCTAAAAGAAGAGACTGCGCATCAGATCGTGACTCTCTGTTCCATCCAGAACCACAAGAAATATCTTCAAGGCTACATACAATTGGAAGAAACAAGTCTATGAAAACCTCAAAAGCCTCATGGCGCTCTATCCACCTAGTACGACACATTTGTTTAAGTTTTTTCCTTTTTTCTTCCTCCAACAGGGTTTCATGGATCCAACTCTCCAATGATAACTGCCTTTTTGGAGAGTTAGAAAAAAACCGAGCAGTCTTATCAGCTATTTCCATCATATTATTCACCTCTCTCAGACTGCAGCATTTTACCACACAAAGATTTAACCTGTGTGCTGCACAATGTGTGTACAATGCCTTGGGGTATATTGACAAAATGCGTGAAGATGCCCCTCTTGACCTTCCAGCCATTGCTCCTGCTCCATCAAAGGCTTGACCTCTAAGCATATGAGGGTCCAGCTGCCAATTAGCTAGCTGAGTAATGATGTTATTGGCAATAGCTTCACCTGAAACACCAGAAAGACACTCATGAAAACCCAGAAACTTCTCTTGTGGTACATTGTTGTCAAGGAATCTTATACTAATAGAAAGCTGTTCATCATTAGCAGAGTCAGTTGCCTCATCTGCAATTATAGAAAAAAACTTTGCTTCTCTTATTTTCTGTAGGATCTTATTTCGAATAACATCTCCACAAATCACTATCATCTGATTTTGTATTTCTTTACTGATATAGATGGCATTGCGATCGGCAGTTTCTAGGTGTTTCTTTAGTACAACATCTCCTGCATCTACTCTAAATCTTAGCAGTGATTGAAAATTGCCCCTGTTAATTGAGTTATCAGTAACATCAAATGGGCCATCTTCAGCATGCCCTCTGAAGGCTAGTCCTTGTCGCCCACAAAAGATAACTGTAGCTGTAATGGACTGTAACTTCAGTCGGTTTTCTCTGATCAGCTTAGCTCGTCTAGAACTAATTTGCTGATCTATGGGAACAATTTTTTTTTCTTGCACAGAACAGAATGTCATGGCTTTTTCAACTGCTGCCTGATGATTTTTTGGTTCTCTGGTACTAAAGTGATCATTAAGCTTCTGTTTGGCCTTTTTGAAATTGTCAAGGGGTCGCTTAACTAGCACACTCAATTCTTGAGATGGATCACAATTTCCAAACAAAACACAGAACTTACAGTATCCGCCATCATCTGTTATGGAGTAAACAAGGCCATTATATTCATCTAGCCACTTGATTTGAAATTTCCTATTGTGATTCCCAGTGCTATGAACTGGGAAATTATAATTCTTGTCGGGGACAAAATGATGCTTGAGAAGATAATATTTCTCGTCAGGTGTCAGTTGTCTGTTAGTTTTGAGTGCTACTATGCGGCCAAAATCTCCAGACTGGACTTCAGGGTCAATAGAATTATCGGCATCATCTGCAACAAAAGCTGAACTACTACACTGTACTACTGGGCTTGCTAAGGTACGACTGCTGTCAGATACTACTTCTGAATTACTAGATTCTGTCAGGGTAGTAGCTGGTACATCACCAGTTGGAATATCCTGAGGAGCAACTCTCTCAGTGCTAGAAAAAATCATAATTGTTAATGAAAAAATATTTTATAGCTGGAGCTATGTTACCTGGAACTCTTGAAAAACTGGTCAAGAGTCATGTTACTAGCACATACTCGTTTTGAACCACCTGGATCTTTAGACTGAACTCTCTTTGACATTTTCACATTACAAACTGGCAATCTTGCTATCATAAGGCAATGTTAGTAGAATGCCAGCACAAGCATGGGTAAGTGGTTATGGTGTAAACGAAGTACACTAACCACAGAAAGAAGTATTAAATGCTGGCTGTATTACATGTTTGTACCTTGTGTGTATCACATGTCGGTGTGTGTGGTGTGTGTGTAAGGGGGGGGGGGGCCAGGGCCCCCTGGGCCCCCCCCCTGGATCCGCCCCTGGAATATCTGATATTTTAGTTCAAACTTTTTTTAATTGTATGACAACCTTTGAAGTGTACACCCCTTTTTTCTTCCAATGGCACTCAATTTCAGCCCCTTTCATGCGAAATGATAAGAACTTGCAACTATGTATAGGAAAGACACAGATAAAAAAGACAAAAATAAAGATGATATATAATCACATGGCTGTCATGAAAGCCTTCAGGAAAAAGATGTTGAGTTTTATATGACATTGACCTACTGCCACTAAGTGAATTTCTCGTTTATACACCCTAAAATGAAATTGAACGATATACTACAAAATGGGTAAAATCCATCTAGCGCCACAAAACGCTAGCAACAAAGACAACCTATTCAGAGCCTAATTGCATTGAGACAAAGCGAGTCGTTATAAAAATGCCTCAAGTTGAAATAGACTAAGTATGATATGATTAGGGTCAATCCAATATCTCATTATTTTTGGAAGCCACACCGAGTCCCACACTAATACAGCACACATAGATCTTGTTAGGGTTGAGTAATGCCGGGTCAGCCAGCTGAACACAGACCACTGTACCAAACTCAGCCAGTGCGCCCAGTAACCTCATTACAACCAGCAGCTATCATGGCAGCCACCTCCCAATCAGGCGTCCAACCTGACTAAACGAGAAAGACTTGGAGGCCCATTGCCGACTCGTGGCTTGTACGACACTTCTATAATTCTATTGGACTTAATAACTCTGACACAAGCAGTCACCGCCTTTAACAGCCTGGGGGCGCTAATCCAATGAAAGGAAGTCGAACAAGACTAGCAGGTACGCCAGTCAAGAATTGAGCGGCCAGTGGGAGGGCGAGGGGGGTTAATTAGAGGCATGCGGGTGACTCTTACATACTGTCTTTTCTCTGCCACACCCTAAGGTGAAAAGAAATTATTAAGAGAGGAGTCGAAATGGAAGAAAAATATAAAGCGTGTTTTAATGGGTCAGTGTCTTCTCTAAAGTTTGGCAACAGAATAGGTCGAATGTTTCGCTCAATCATAAAATCAAAGATAAAGCTTAGAATAATATAAACATCAGGTGACTGAACTCCAAATATAATGCTATAATACTGGATTATACACATCCTTAATACCATATAAAATTTAGCTCAAGTGTACCCACTCAATTTCCAAGGTTTACCTACTTATTATTTTTATGAAACACTGGCAATGTATGAAATCGGTAGACATTATGAATGTAATATAATATAGTTCAAATTACTTGTGTTGAATGAAGTAGTTTATCGTTAGACCACACCCACAATGATTCCACACACATGCTGTGACTTGCAATACTATACACTTACCTTGATCTGTGTCCACTGCTACTGGTATGTCAGACTCCAGGGCAGAGTTGCCCAATAATTGCTTAAGACACACAAACACAAGTATTAATTTATTTATTTGTTGGTTTTATTTTGGTGGGTGTGGCATATTTCAGTTTTTCCTTCTAGAATGTTGACAGCTATTAAGATTACTAGTATCTTATTATTGAACTCACTTCAATATTCCTTGCATGATCGGCACATGAGCTTGACGTCTCTAGCAGGCAAAGGGGTGTGGCCAGAAAGGCTTTCTGTAAGGCTTTACAGATAACCCAATCGTCAGAACCCCTACATAAATAATTATATAATGAATGATGCTAATAATAAAATAATATGATGATGATGATAACAATAATAATATTTAAACAAGCCGGATTAGTTACTTCTCTTTGCTATGACTTTTTGACATTTGTATCATTAAAGTGTTTCCCACTTCTCACTTTGCAAATGTATAAAAAATATATTTATTAGTGAGTGATCCAAGTGAAACTCCATCAAGGTGCTAGCCAGTTGAACTCACATTACGCATACATACTAGTGGCACATATAAGAGAAGTATAGATATTTAAAGTTTATTTTTAGATGGTGGATAAAACTAGAATATGGTCTTCATTAAAGTTAGCGAAGTGTGCTAATAAAGTATTGCTAGAGTTTGCCATGGATTGCAGGCGTATTATACAGTTGAAAAGAGTACACGTAGATTAAGATAAATAGCAAAGTCATAAACTGAGTCAACTTCACTTGCTTCTCTAAACTATGAATTGTTTAAAAAAAAATTTTTTTTTAAAAGAGAAAAAAAAAAAAACAAACCCGGCTAGCTTGCTCGCCATTTGTGCTGAACCACAACTTCTAGTATACAGTAAAAAGTACTTTTAAGTTTCTTTTTATTTAAAGCACAAACCAAACATATTACACCAGCTGATATAGATATATCACTGCCAGACAGAAAGAACTAGTTCAAGACACGGTATTGCCAACTCCAAAAGTGACTGACCCATCGGGAGTGTCTCGCTCTGATGCGCAAGAAGGAAACATAGCGGCAAACAAGACAACAGACATACTTTCTCATGTCCATCGCCCCACTTAGCGTGTGGATTGGGGGGTGGGGCACGGTGGAGTACCGCGGGGTGGAGTGGGACTGCGAGCACTGAGGTCATAAACTGTGAAGCTGGCTTTCCAAGAAGGCGGTCATGCATAAAGGAATGATAGTAGACTAATATAACAATACGGCAGAGATGTTCTGATGCTACTCACTAGTACCTATCATGTAGGTGTCTCCTGAATTCAGTCTTGTATGGACGCTAATCCTTTCACTTTCATTCAAGTAAGACACCAACTAGCTACTGTCATTAAAGAAAAAGACAACAACAAACAACAACAAATCCGTATTATTAATCAAGCAAACTATTAGCTACCACAATACAGCAATTCACTATTACTGCTATAATCATCAATAACAACAACAATAATAATAATAACATTAACAGTAATAATAATAATAAAATAATAAAACAATAATAAATAAATACATAAATAAATAAACCTATTCCTACTACATGTATGTACAAATTAAAAAAATATAATGTGTATATTTTCTATTTATATTATACTAAATGATTAGGTATATCTAAAAAGATACAAAAACTTTAAAAAAAAACAATAGCAAACAGCCACTGCCATTCCAAATGATCCCAGGAGAGTTTGAACATAACTTTTCCTTAAGATGCTGGATGTAATGTTCCCTAAACCTTCGCTTCTCATCATCACACCTTCTCTGTCATGGGCTACTGAGCACAGCTGCATGCGTGCCACTAACTTGTACTATTGTACTAGGTGAAGAGAAACTATGGTGGTAGTGATGGTAAAGTAAAAATATTAATGCAAGCCCCTAGTAATAATAATTAACAATAATAATATTAATTAATAATAATAATAATAAATAATAATAATTATAATGACATACATAATGATGCTATTATTATCATCATCATCATTACTACTTATTACTCATCCTTATCATCATCACAATCATCATCATCATCATCATCATAGACATCACAATCATCATTATCATCATCATCACAATCATCATCATCATCAGCGTCCCTCTTAATGACACGCCTTACTCAGTAAAGTGTGACACAGAACGTGAGATGACGAGGAGAGAATGTGCTGGACAAGTAATGCTGAGGAATTTTCAAAATTCAGAAGCGTTGAATCAGTCATTCATTCCAAAACTGGTAAAATGTGTTGACCGGCACTAAATCGCAGCCAACCACAAACAAGCTTGTCAGCGCCATTACCTCTGCTGTCGAACATGAAACATCTCACCATACCAAGAGAGAGAGGGAGAGAGATTAGTCGGTCCAAAAGTACCGAAGGAGTCAGCTTTCCTGTAGGAAATATGCATCAGCTCTCGCAGCAAGAAATCATGACTAAGCAAAAAACAAGACCATTTAAAAATGGCACAGTAGGCTTTCAACTTTAAAAAAAATTTTTTTTAGTATTATTATTTAAAAGCCTTAGCCAGCATCATCTTTTTAAAAACAGCAATAACAAGCAAGAAAACAAAGAAACAACAACAACAACAATCTATAGATTATTTCCTTTGTATAATAAAAATAAATAAATAAATAAAAAATATATATATAGGTTTGAGACCAATTCAAAGGCTGTACTGGCTCTAATTAAATCCATTAGAAATTGCCTCAATATCAGTGTTTATACATGTGCGTGTTCTCCTTTGTCAGCTTTGTTTATTTTAACTTTTATCTCCACTGTTTGCTGGGCTGTGGCTGTGTACAGCTGACCTTCCCACTCTCTTTTATGCCAGGCATTGGAGCGAGAACCATACAGCCGAGGTTATAAGGTTTCAGGTGACAAAAGGGTTTAGTTTGGCCGGCTCAAGATACACACAACAGTTTGTGATCTCACATACAGTTCAACCATTCTCTTAGACCAATACATGAATGCGCCACAAAACTACTCTGATAAGAGGCTTGAGATGGCTTAAAGCTACTTCTCTCTACACGACTCTCATTGTTCTCTTTGCTTGTACAGTAACAAGATCAGCTTGTACAGAAGACAAGGTTTGTGTTGGTTCGTGGTGTAATGTAGCCCTGGAGGGGTTTATTACTTGGAGAGAGAGAGAGACAGAAGTGGGAGAGAGAGGCTTGGTGGGTGTGTTTGGATTGGGACCAGAGTATTGTATAATGTAAACAAGATTTGACTGGAATCTGGATGTTTTAGTGGACAGAGCTCTGTATATCTTCATCTAGGTTCTCCTTCATTCTTTGGATTGTTACTATCTAAACTTTAGATATGCAAGTGTTTGATTATTGACACCTCCCAGCACAAAGACGGATCGACTATGTGCAGACTTTGGCAAGAAAATTTATTTTTAAGTTGTGAGCCTAATTTAACTATGCACTTATTCAAACTTTAGATATGCAAGTGTTTGATTATTGACACCTCCCAGCACAAAGATGGATAGACTATGTGCACCTATTGGCAAGAAAAATTTCTGTTATAAGTTGTGAACCTAATTGAACCAATGGCTAGTAATACTAGTGGTGTGCTTGAGCACAAATAGCGAGTGAGCCTCCCCTCCCCTAGTTTAGCTACATAAAATTACAGTATTGTTATAATGATTAATATTAACTTCTAACTCTCCAGAAAAATGGTAGAGTTTTATAATTACGTATATACAGTAAAGGGGTTTCAATGCCATAGTTATACTTATTCCTATTGGGATGTAGTAATTACTAGCACAAAATGCAGAGGTTTAATGCTTGCAATTAATTAGCAGGTTTTCACGCTAAGGTAGACTGCATTATTCTTGCTGCACCTGAAGTGGCCAACCATTGTAACCCCAGAGTGCCCGTTAAGTGGCTAACTGGACTCAAAATGACTATTCACATGAGTGGCTTGTGTGATGCTAAACAATTATAATAAATGCAGCAACTTCATTCTTGTTAGAGAATAACTATTTTCCAGCAATTTCTTCAGATGGACAAAAGTTTGAGTTTATTAATTTATAAACACTTCCTGTCTGTTTCAATAATGAAAATAAAATAACAATAAAGCAAGCAAACACAACACCGCTCCTCTTCTGCTGTTGTCTTACTTGATAAGCCCAGCACATCTCAGTCTTCTCTCCAGTTCTCTGGCAACACTGACTTCCCACACACCTCCTCCCCTCAGGGCAACATGGCGTCCTCTCTCATCCTATACACATATAATTTCCAATTGTTGACTAACTGTTCCTTCCATGTCATAATCTTCACCATACTTGTTGTCCTTCAGATTATCAATGGTATATTCATTGTGTATAGTTTCACTACTCCTTCCCTTACCTATCTAATTAATTTTTTGATAGGTGGAGTGAAGAAATTTCCTAAGTAACCCGCTAAGGTTACAACGCCCACCCGAGAATCACTGCCCGCCCGATATACACTGCCGACCATTTCCAACTCCCTCCTTCCTCCCCGCCCCCCCCTCATCCCACGCCCAATACTCCACCTCACCCATCACACCCAAGTCTTCCTGAGACATGTTGTCTGAGCACAGAGTCATCCCGCAATCCTCAGCGACCAGATAAGCCACCCATTTGACTCTAGGCTGAGGTTCTAGTGAAACTCTGGTTATCATGGCAACCATGGAGCGATTATCAGGATGTCACCATTTCTTGTATGAAGGCCAATGCTTGCATATGGCATAAGACCTTGTGCAGTATTTCTCTGTAGCACAGCTGCATTACAAACCCAACATAGATGTTGACAAATAATTGCTGAAGTCCTGACCCCTGAGGCCTTCACAAGAAGTGACATAACACGGGACATGTAAGCAGAGAAATGCTGCGTATTTTACAACCTGATACATTAAGGAAAAATCAGACTAGAATTCTGTACTTGAGCAAACCATACACTCCAAATATGTTGTTCTAATTGAATCATCTTTGACATGAATTTGAATGTTATACTTTATACAGTGCCACCATAAGAAGTGAAATTATTAGCACGTTCAATTTTAGAATAACTAGATAAAAAAACAATTATGTACTGCCGTTCTGTTAAGCCTTGTTAACAATTAGTTTGACAAGGCAAAGTGTGGTAGATCAGAGGCATGTCAGGTTGGAGGAAGAAAGAAAGGCAGAAGAGAGAGAGGCACCGTGAGAGATGACTACTTCTACATCCACACTTATGGACTTGAACATTTAGACTCTTGGGTGTCTCAGATGTTTGTTACTCATGGGTCGACACCAAGTCCTCCAGGAATACTCCAGAGTCTGCTTCCAACTAGGCTTGGCTAAATGAGACTAGAAGTATTGTATCATACGAATAATTTCTCAAATAGCCATTGGCATGCATCAGGTGCCAAGTACCTCACCAACTAATTAGTACTAATGACACACATACTTTATATTAGTGTCTGGTGGCCACAAAAGAAATCAGTAAACTCAGCGTCATGCAAAATATAAAATATAGGCTATTAACTTGATTGATATTGCGTACGAAAGAAGGTTCAGAAAATTCAAACTATGCCCCTATTGCAAGTACTGCAGCTTGAACTACTACAGTAGCTATGTACTCACTCCAATTGGTCAGAGTAGAAGAAAGCTTTTCTTTTGAAGCTTAAAAAGCCATGCATTTCACCAGTTTTGTGTGAGGAAAAAAAAATTAGACAACAAAATTTAGAGAGTAAATCAGAGGAAGAGAAAGTTGGTGGTTTTTCCAGAAACTCTGCCCTAAATGCTATTGCCTGCTTGTATCCTATTCTCGATGAAAGCACCAGAAGTCATAATCACTCTCGTCAATTCCTACTGCTGGGACACTTCCAAAGAAGTAAAAGCTGCTTCCTCTTGTTTTCCTCATCTCACCTCTCCCTGCCCACTCAATCCATTCCTTTTCTCCCTCCAGCATCAAACTACCCATTCTCTGGGGCGAAGCCGCTAAACTCCGGCTAACCCACTAATGCACCCATACACATGTGCACATAGGCTCAGCTATATACTTACAAACATATATATACATGCATTCAAAATTATACAATAATGGCACACACTTCTGTGGTTACAGGGTGTGCTGGGATTGTGGAGCCACTTCCAGCCCCCATGGTCCTTCCTTAGCCTCTCCAGGACATTCTCAAGCCCCACCTCAACCACATCCTCCCACTCTTCACTCTGGGACTAGCGGCTAGATACCAGTGAAAGCCAAACACATAGACTTAACCCGCACTGGTGGGTGGAAAACATTTCGTCTCTTGCATTCCTCTCTGCCACCAGGCACTACACCTCACTGCCGTGCTCAAAGAGAGATGACACTCATCGGGTAAATGATTAAAATAATATTGAGGGGATGGGCTACTCCAAGTTGTGGAAGCCCGTGAAGAACACAATATATTTGTGGTTGCAATGGCAACCGAAATTCTCGATGGGAAAGATGCTTTGCAGTGAAACAAACAAACCTACCAGCAGCTTTCTCTATGCCCAAACTCACACATGTACAAATGGAGTGTCTAATACATTTAAGACTGCACTTGAGAAATCCATGATTTATTAATTTATTATTTTTTTTTTTCATTCCGCTGTCATTCTATTAGATATTGTCAATGACTAATTCTGCTTATTTTTGTTCTATTTATCAATAATTCCGCAACAAATTGGAAGGTGAATTTCTGCTGAACGCATGGTATAGGTGTGGCTCTAATTTTAGAGTACAAGTAAATAACTTGCCACACCCAAACACATAAATAACTCATTTTGCAGCTTAGACTACAAAAATGCACACTTTCCCTCATCTACATCAAAGTGTAGTCTGAGACCTACAATTATTTTTACCCTCCATTTTCACTCCATCTCTAACGAGTATTAAATATTTTCCCCCTGATTGATAGCCAGTAATTAAATTGTTTTCTTGTGCATGTAGGAAGTCAATTTAAAGCACGTGCGTTAGAAATGAAGGGGACAGAGAGCATCAGTTATCTTGTCTTGCCATGTTAACAACTAGAGAGGACTTCAGCACTAAATCAAAACATCCATAAATTTACAATATAATTTTAAGCTGTAAACAGAGAAACACTAGTTGTTAATTATTAGTAATATGTTGCATTTTAGTCTCATGCCTTTATATTCATTCATCTCAACTTAAATTTAGATACATGCACAATTCAAATTACATATGATAAAACCTTTCCTCTTTTAATATTACTGTACAGGCTCATTGCTATGCAACATTTTATCTATATATAGATGTTATTAGTTGAGAGCACTAAATATAGCATAAAATAGGAAGGTATCGAACGTTTCAACTCGAGAGCCTTCTTTACAACACAAATGAGGAATGAATTGCAGATGTACATGCAATATGTAACTGGGTCAAGTGCAGGATGTGATGCACTAAGTAATGAAATAAAAGAAGTGAGTGGAGCAATGAATGAAGTGCTTTCAATGAGAACACACAAAACAACCCTAACTACTGCTCTCTCGCTTTCAGTGGCCATTGACCTCTCCTCCTGATAAAATTAGACAATCTTGCTCGACTTCGCTTTGAAAGCAATTATAGGAAAGATAATTAAAGTAGGTTGACGTGTGTGGTTAATTAATTGGTGTCGCTGCCTTCTCTCAATAGAGAACTCCACCTAAAATCACCATCCATGGCCTCGAGTGCACCCCTAAAGCTTGTTCCCAGTGTGTAGGGGCCACCACCAGAACTAATCACACGTCCATTCCACTTGCTGCTTCACGCTTCCGAGAAAACAAGATTCACTTATATCTGTGTGAGTCAAGAACCGAACAGCTTGTCGCTTGTCCGGCACGGAGGAGCTGTGAAAGTGATACGACCTGAAGGGATGAGTGCTTGGAGATTTATTAAATTATCACAACATTTAGTAGCCGTGTGGAAATAATGATCATGTCAGTCCAGTTCAATACCCATTGTTTATTTAATTATATATTACCACTTTTTCTTCTACCAAAAACAGGATTTGGTATCGATGACTTTCGTTGCTCTATTGTTGCTATTACGTTATTTAATAATTTAATTCTACTTGATAGTTTTTCCCTTTACCTGCATTCCTTCAGACCGTTATTAACACAATAGACAAAAATAAGTATTATATCTAAATCTCCTAAATTCCATATCCATGACATAAGCACACACACACAGAGTTTTGATTTGGCTTCCAAAAAGCTAACATCCAGCACATTGAGCGCACAGCCAGGCAATATCTGTTAGGACTACTGCTTGCTGACACACTGTATCACTCACTAGCCCTCCCTCCCTCCCTCCCTTCCCACAAGTGTTTCCACAATGTAAGAAGGCATGCATTCAATTCAACAAGACAGTGCTGAAGGACAGTGTGTGTATGCGTAATAAATGGCATTAGTGGTCTAACAAACTTGACTTGCAATTATCACTTTAATGAGTGGGAGATGTTTATCTCTCTAGTCTTCAACCACTCCACTTTAGTGCACTTAACACCACCCACCCCCTCCCCAGGTATATAAAACATCATCGTTTCAGTTTTGTACTGTTGCTAGCTCTTTTTTAAACTCCAAAATAGTCACATATTTATCCAATTTGATACGCTTGACCCTGGGCCCTCACCTTGTGGCTGGTCCAGGATGCTATGGCCTTGAGTGCCTGCAGCAGTTGACTGGCTAGGTGTCTGCATTGCCCGGTCGTCACTCCACACACCACGACGGAAAAAGGACAGAAACCGAGACCTTGTTTGCTGGTTGAATGGCTACCTCGACCAGAGAGAGGAGGAGTTTGAGAGGTGCCATAATTACGGGTGCCATTGGCTGTTGTGTTTCGCTGAGAGGCTTCAGAATAGCCATTCTCTACTTGAGTCTCCCCAGTTGGCGAGGATCTTGAAATCACAGGATTAGAATTTATCGCACCCAAAGCACCGTTCTGTTTTGGCTCCACCCCCAGATCACCCCTGGTCGTTAAAGGAGCTAACGGTGGTTGTGACTTGCCAGGAATTGATGCCAGCTCTATGTGTATGACACTGTAAAAATGGCATAGAATTGATACACAATAAGAATAATAACAAATGTTTCTTTCTCAGTTATGTCAGTAATTTGATTAATCAGTTGTACGCATTGAAACCAGGTTTACTAACCAGGTTTACTAACCAGGTTTACTAACCAGGTTTACTTTAACTGCAACTAGACGGTATAAACAAGAATTGCAATTGGTACATTTTAAAATAAGTTTTAATTTTTAACTGAGCACGCTCACTAATCCTCAGCATCGGAGTGGTTTGCACAACTACCACCCAAGATTTTAGATCTACAACCAACGATGGAATCTAACTATTTCAATATTTAACTTTTCAATGCTTGAGTGTAACTTATACATGGTCTAAACCTGTACATTGCTTTACACTCCACACACGCCTTGCTAGGGCGTCCATTCTCGAAATGGCGTTTGACAAAAACAGCAAGACCATTCTAGAAGCCTGGCAGTCACTACTGCTACTGACCAACACACAAAGGTACTACAACCTTTCCTGGACTATAAGTACAACAACAACAAATCAAATGCATGCACCCCGTGACCTGTGAGAAATCCATTTTTATGTCTGTGCTAGGACTCCGCCCCCCACAAATGTGTTGGGACCAATGAAGTGTCTACTGAGACTGACACCAAACTCAAGTCAATTTGTAGTATGTGCATGTGTGTGTGTGTGTGTGTGTGTGTGTGTGTTTGCATCTTTTTTACTATAGACAACTAAATGACATTATACTTAGTATTGCTTTAACTACATGATGATGATGATGATGATGATGTTGATGATGATGATGATGTTGATAATTAATAAACTATATTCTTGATCTTAAAAATCAATTAGAATTTACAACACGCTAACGACCAATAGAAAATAAAATAACTACTGTTCAAGCGTCGCAGATTAATTACCGAGTGTGGCCGAAATATCTGTAGCTGCAATGGACTCCATCCATCCAATATGTCCTGCCTGGATCTAGCTGTATGCATACACATATCATTCTTCACACACACACACACACACATATACATTATTTCACATACACACGAGCACACACAAACATACCTACAGTCACATATCATTCTTTACTACAATAAACCACAGCTATTGTGAGTGGGCCATGTTGGCAATGGATTCTGTATTACTCTGAGAGCTAATGCGATATAGCAATCATGCTTTGCACCCACTACAGAATGTGTGGCCGCCTCATCCCACCTCACTTTGTACAGGATCAAAGGTTATTCAGAAGTTGCACAAAGTGAAAGGACATTAATTGTATTAGCTACAAACCGCGCGTGTGTGTGTGTGTGTGTGTGTGTGTGTGTGTGAGTGCAGATTGAAAAAAAAATTAACTCGGGTAAAATGAAATTGACATGATCCTAGATTTGAATTTTTAAAATGATATTTTTTAAGAGACAGAGAACATTAGTCTCTGTAAATCATTTATGATTTTATAGTAGCATACTGATGTAAAATTATTGGATAAAATGGTGGCATGAGGCATAAGACAAAGGATCACTTGATTTATACATATGTAAGTGACTCAGCCATTAGCTATGACAATCAAAGTGCAAGAGGAGTGTGCCTGGTACCTCGCGAACAATTTAGAAATGTCTGTGTTAGAGGAAGATAACATCAATGTTTTAGAACTGGACATCTTCAAACATCAATCCAACAAGAGGATACATGAAATATGCAAAACTTTAAAAACAGAAAGTTCTAAATGTTTTTCGGATATAGATGAGACTGTAATATTTGTATTGTGACAGAGGGACTTTAAATTGCTCCTGAGAGGGACACTATTAACTTAGTGTTCCTCCAATTGCGTTGTTAGGAGCAGTCGCTACATTCTAATTCTAAATTAGTTAGGCGCTGCACAGCCATCGTGAACTACCATTCTAGGCTGTAGCATCCTGAATGCAGAGAGGGCACTTCTTAGGGCCTGAGAGAACCCTAAAAACAATAGTTCCCTCGGGGGCGGCATTTAACTATTATTTAAGCATAAATTAACCACAAACACTCTTTATATTCTCAATTTTAATAAAAGTAATATCTCATCAAATTTTCTTCGTGGTTAAATAGTTTAGCTATCCTTTTGAATACGAGTGTTAAGAAAGGCTTTGTTAAATTGTCAGAACTAGCTTGAGTGTATGTGCTTAAAATGTCAGTAAAATTGAATGTAAGTCCACATCTACCAACTCATGTCTGCTTAGCACAAACCAGTGACACTTCCATGCAAATGACCAGTCTTTGGTAACTGTTTCTACTTTTAAAAAACAAAAAAAAACCACAAGGAATTTCCTTCCCCTCTCTCGTCCTTGTGTGATTTATCCTCACCAAATCTCTGACTTCAGTGACGGGGAATGTCCCATAAGACTCGGCCATGTGTCGCAGAGTCTCTTCTGATACCATCTACAGGCACACAATGTCTCATATTGAATTAAGAAAACCTTCACAAAACATTAGAATTACAAATAATTAGTAACACTCCCCTATCGGTTGCAGTCTAGCACCAGTTGTAAAATATACTTAATAATGACCTAGTACCCTGCTAATTATTACATATCCTGCCATTTATCAAGTACCCTGTAGTGCCAATTGAATATCAAGTTGATCATAATAATTTAATTGTGATAATATATAATATTGTGTGTGTGTTAAATCAGTGAAGATTCAGCAGCTATAATTTGTACATTAATTTTTTTTTTTTTTTTAGCCATGTCATAAAAATTGGCTATTGTACAGACACAGACTAAAAGACAATCCAAGACAGCAACTTCCTCCACACTTGTGTCCATGTATCTGTGGGGAGCCTGAAGAGGCATGCTAGGGTAACAACCAAGACAAGACACTCTCAGGGGTTTGCATGGGACTAGACTGCTTGCACTGGGTGGAGAGAACTGAGTAGGGATGGAATGGGTGAGTCCTGCCTGGTGAGGAATTCAGTGATATCATCAGCTAATGTTGTTGACAACCAAAGAAATGGCTAACACTGGCATCAACACATCTCTGACAAGATCTCTTACAAGATACAAACAGGAGACTCCATTTTTGACAATTACTAAATGGAAAAATGGAGTCCCTCCTCGAGCTGGAATGGGATACTGGTATTAAATGGAACATGTAGAGATCTATAAACAATAGAGACAGATAAGTAGTATAGGGTCAGTATGGGGTTTACACAACCAAGGGCCAAAGATAGTGTAAATCCTGTACCAACCAAACGGAGTGGTGTAACCGACTTGTACCATGGTGGTTCTAGGCTGAAATGCATAAAAACCAGTTTTGACTGGATGATGCAACTTATTCTACCTAAAGTATATTCACTGCAAATTTAGCATTCTGATTGGACGGTTTGAAAGTTGTAATTATTACAGCTGCCTTCTCTGTTTATACACCAGCCAATAAATTTAAACTTTAATTAAATAAGTGCTAATATGAATAGATTGGCGACAGAGAATAAGATGGTTTGTTACAATTACACAATTACAGTGCAAGTTGCCTGACAGCATGGAAAGGCCTCTCCTACAGCAAATGAAATTGACATATTCATTTGAAATACATTTCCGTGCACTATTTTATGTTTAAACTATATGTACAAATTCCAGGTTCCAGATTAATTCATGTGCTTTCAGACACTTCCTATAATATAATTCTTCATTGTTTAATAATATTGCTACCACCATCAAGCCAAGCTACTGCTAGTCTAACGGTTGCCATACAAGACAGGTACAAGAAAGGGAAAAAAAGTAAATTGCTGTTGTACTTTTGTTGACATAGAAACAGTATGTAAAACTTGTGCTAATTACATCACAGCACAAAATACAAGATGTTGAAATACATTTCTTTTTCAAATGAAGAAACTACAAGATGAATGTAAAAGAGTACTAGGTCAAACATAAAAAAGGCAGAGTGTATATGAAGTTTATGTTAGTAACTTCCTTTGCACTGCACACTAACTAGTAGTATCACTATTCTACCATATACACTATTCTACCATATACACTATTCTACCATATACACTGGACACAGTAATAAGAATTCCACCATTCCCCCTACTTCTTGGGTTTACAATTAATTGTAGGCACTTTTGAAATGTGCTTTTTGAAATCTGAACAAGATTCACCTGAATAGCTGCAATAGAGTTGGCCCTGAGGCAGTGAGAAGATACCTTGTCCAACTTATACGCTGTCAGGACAAGCCTAAAACAAATACACGACAGAAGGAGAAGGTTACAAGGAGAGTAAAGGGAAATAAATAAAGAGGAGAGATTACACTAAAACAAATAATAATAACACTACACAGATACATGGTTTTGAATGCGCCATTGAATTTTCAAAAGGCCTGGAGGTTTGCGTACGGACAGATCAGACTCCAGCTGAGTGATTCATCCCTGCTGAGCTGCCTGGGACAAGGAATGTGTCATTGATGCCCAAGAAAGAGAAGTTCTTGTCAGCCACGAAATAACCACACCGACTCAATGGGACTACAAGCTTGTTGACATGGACCGAGGCTCATTCAGGAAAGGATGCGCTATGTGAGGAGAGAGGAGGGACGATGGCCATTGAGACGTCTGAATCCCCAGAGAAAGAAGGATAACAAGTGACAAGAAGCATGAGGCTGGGGAGAGTGGAAAGAAAGAGTGAGGGCATGGGCTTGTGTGTGTGGGAGTGGGTGGATGTGTGGGAGTCGGATGTGTGATTTAAAAAAAATTAATTGTCATTTCATACCTCTGGGGTTTTACCAAATTGAAATTTAGAAAGAGTATGTATAATCACGGGAATAAAAAGGGGAGTGGCACCAACACTCACACATAGTAAGTAAAATTCATATTGCACATTGCATCAACAAAATTCATAAGAACTCAAACAAATAAAAAACGAAATGGAGGTTAATAGCAAACAGGCACTGTGAAGAGATGATAACTTACTCTATCTCTCGGTCGACCAGCGCTTGTACAATATTTTCTTTGAGGGCAATACTTGAAGATCTGATCTTAGAGAGATCATCCTGCAACAGAACCCTGCATGCCGGACAACATGTATGGTCATTAAATCTTTCCTCAATGAGAGTTAGTCATTAAATAACATAACTTACAAAATACACTAAAGAAAAAAAAATGTGTTGTTTGGTTAGATGATTAGAGTGAGCAAAGAGACACAAACAATGAAGTTGATAAACAAAATTTATTTATAGCTTAAAAGTGTCTTAAATCCTTAAGCAACGGTGCACATGCCAAACTTTTTTTTCACTGGCTAACAACTAGAAAAGGTTGTAGCTATATTATATAGAACATATAAGTTGCTGATCATGTGACCAGAGGCACCATGACTCAGCATGTGTGTGTGTGGTGATGCGTGTAACAGTAAAGTGGTGTGACCATGTCCGCCCCTTCACCCTTGTTGTCCTCGACCTTTTAATGCCCCTCTGCAACCAAAAAGAAAAAAAAAAGAAAAAAAAAAAGATCACTTAAAAAGCAAGCAAGTCAGTTGGAAACATTCACTAAATAACTTTTAAGCAGAAAGAAAAAAAAAAAACAATAAACTTTGAACCTTTCATTTGCCTTGAGAATCCAAAGTACACACAATATGCTTCTTTTAACTGATAAATAAGTCCAACACTTTCACTACACAACAACCATCAAATTTCTCGTAGGTAATAACATTCAGTGGAAATGGTGTTTTTCATCTATATTTTAATTAATATAGCTATAAGAATTAGCCTATTTCTTCCCATAGATTCTTAATCTGCAGTTTGTGTGGAGACCACTCCAACCACCACCACTTACTGATATGCTACGCCCCCATTGTTGCTATCTTCCACAGAATGACGAGAAAAGTCGCACATAAGAAGCACACATCTGAAACTATAAACACACAAACACAGCAATGTTAAGAATGCCCGTGTTTTAATTTGACCGTCTACAGGAAAACCGGGCACAACACGGCGTGCGTAAATATCGAGAAAAGATCGATCGATTTCTTAAAAATGTATTGTTTCAAGCCGACGGAAGGGAACGGTTAGGTCTATTATAGTGGGAACAACTTAAGCTACGACGATAAAACTTGGAGAGCTCAATATCTGGACGCCGACAACTCTGTAAGTGCACACAAAAAATAATTTCGAAGGGTGCCGCGTTGTGCCCGGTTTTCTTGTAGACGGTCACATATGTTGATTAAATCGCTCTAAGTCACACCACATGTCTGCACCCATTTGTAACAGCCAGTGGCAAAACTTAACACCCTCTTGGACACCCGATCCATTTTCACCAAACACTTCCACTACACGTGTGTCACTTTGGAGTCCTCTTTCTCCCCTCCGCCCCCTTGCATGCCGTATCACGATGTATTACACACACGCACCACTTACGCGACAACCACACCGATAAAGCGATTTCAATGAACCTCACCAAAAGTGTGAACTGGCTCTATCACTCTATCTCTCTCTTAAAAGTCCTCCCCAAACTAGTAGGTGTGAATGGTTAGCACCACAAAGAATTATTATTAAAAGTCAACATTACCTTGTAAGAGTGCCAGGAGGGGGTACAGTGAAGTTCCTGTCCAGGATAAACCTAGTGGTAAAGATGAGCACAAACAGTCGTGTAAATGTCATGTTTCAGAGTTGGTGGGTTTGATTAATGCAACCAAGTCAGAATTATGGGCTGTGGCTCACTGGGGGCTGGTTGGTGTGGCTCTCTGCTGTGTCCTGCCCAATAACACCCATATATTCCTTCTATTAACAGAGTTAATTTTCTTGACAAGAAATAAACACTAGCCCCTTCATGTTGTCTTCTTGGTTCTGTGGCATTTTTTAAATTTATTTTTTAACATCTGGCTTTACTGACTGTAGACCACTCCTATTTCTGTAGCTAACCAAAACCACTCTTTTTTTTTTTTTAAGTTAAACTCTTAATTCCAATTCTATCTGATTTCAATGGGACGAGTTGTTCTTACAAACAGAGGCAAACCTACTTAACTATCGTCTCAGACCAAATACAGATATTGAGCATGCTTCTTTACCCGGGTAAGGCCCGGGATTCCTGACAAGGAACTCCTGGAATTTTCTGCACTACTTCAACAAAGTTTTTCAACAACCATTGGACCTGCTGAATATATAACAATATACATGTACACACACACATTAAAAAAATACAATATATATTTAATAGACTATTTTTGTTGTGACAGTAAACTGAATAAATAGCTCAGAAAAAGTGACTCAATTTTGGTGAGCATCAAATTTAAATATCGCACTCTTCAGCGTGCATGCCTGAGATGCTGCTGCAAATCTGTTGTGTGTGTGTGTACTAAACTTGACCACCATGGGTATAGAGGACTTACCTGTTGAAGGAAGTGGAGGGAGTGGTCGACTGCAGGAGGGAATAGGAGAGTCAGAAGGACATCCAGAAGTGTATTCCTCACACTTGAAGGAAGGCTACGTCTTATGACACCTGCACCATTAAACAATATTTCTCACACTCTGTTAGCTAATTTATTTTTTTTACAGTCTGAACACACTCCTACTGCCTCTCTTGACTTGGTGTGTAAATGTGTGTGTATATGTATGTGCATGTATGTGTGTGTGTATATGTGTGTGTGTGTGTGTGTATGTGTAGGTGTGCATGTGAGTGTATGGATGGTCCTATTGGATCTACCAGTTCCATGCAATAATTATAGCTGTATGAAAAAGCACACTTTTCTTTTTAATGTACCAAGAATGATGAAACTGAGGCATCATCTTACATGCACTTTAACCTCTACCCATTGTGGGTGCACATTGCTATATAAGAAGTATATATATATATATATATATATATATAATAAAAGTAAATTATTGACCACTGCTGAGGCCAGAGGGAGTGGGTTTCCAAAATTACCACTGCTGAGGCCAGAGGGAGTGGGTTTCCAAAATTACCACAACAAGGAAATGGTGTTCACAACAATTGTCATCAGCCTTAAGTTGATAGGCAACCAGAGTGCACAAAGCTAACACAATCCATTCCTATTACTAATATCTCAGATAAGGTTCTTCAGAGGTGACCAATAATTGGAATTAATAATCTGACATGCCACCACATGAATGGGTCGAGCATGTTGTCAATAAAGGTGACGATATTTCCTTTACCCTGTATTACTAACATGAATTAATTGGACTTGATGTGCATAAAAGATTTTAAGCACTATAAACAATCCAATGTAATGCCACAATTAACTGAACTTCTACTCTCATAGAATGTGGTTGGCTATGACTAAAGAGGACTCCAATGTTAATAGTGGCACTACTATTAATAGTCTATGTTGATATCACTTATCAGATTATTCATGCAAATTAGCTTCATAGCAAAAAATATATATATATTATATATATATAATATAGGAAAAAAAGCAAAAAGGGAAGAAAAAAAAAAGCAGATGTTTTAAAATGCTAGCAATAAATAGTAGCTAACAGCAAACAGCTACAACTTAAATAAGGTGTTTAGGGCACCACAGGAGTCACATGCAACTTGTAAAACAAAACCCTACATATTTTATCTCTGATCATATTATGCTGAGCCTGTATTCCCCCACTAATGGCAACTATTATAATACACGCTTCTGTGCTGTACTGTGGACACAATACTAAAGATAGTGATGTGACTTCCACCTACATACACACGGACTATTTGATTAAAAATTTGCCAGGATGCCGTTACCTACATTACGTCATAATTATTCTTTCTTATGTAAATTGAGGATATGATGTCATGATTTGCCTCAAGCAAATCTTTTTTATTTTTTCTTTCCTTTTTACTTTTTTTCCTTGTTACACACCCACTCACTATTGTGTACAGAGATTTCCCCATTACTCCACCTAGCCCCTGACAAGAAGGTGGTAAGGTTTACTCATGGAGACGATCCAAGGAATGCAAAAGGTGGCCATAACAAGGGGGAGGGGCACCTACTCTATGCATTATCCTGAGGCAAACTTTCCCAGAGTGGACTCACTTCGTGCCAAATCGCTGACCAATTCCTTGACAGCTGATCCACTTGTGGTCTCCTCCAGCACTTGGCATACACCACGCTCTACTGCAGCCTGGGAGAAATGGTTGATTGAGTTGGCGGCGGAAGGAAGTTGGCATAGCAGGATGTCACCACAACCATAGGGAGGAAGTGTGACATCACATGGACATGAGGGGGGAAAAAAACAACCAGAAACGACAGATCACTGACATGCAGTAAATGTGTGAGACATACTAAAACACAAATCAAATAGTGCAAATTGTTATCAGTTAGTTTGTAAAGTCTTGTTAATCGGTATGGAGCCCAAAGTACACATTAAAGGTTGCACAAGTTTCAAAGGATGTTAGATGGCTGAAAAAAAAGTGGGGGGGGGGGGGGGGAGGAGGGGACCTTTTCGCACTTCTTTTTCTCTTCTTACATGACAATGGTCAATTACAATACAAGAATCTCAAATTTCATATCTTTATTTCATATTTCATAATTTCAACGTTAGATGAGCACTTTCATAGGTCAGGAGCTATACAGAGATAATGATTAATAATAATATTAATAGATAAATAAAGTCACATTCATCTATAGTTTTAGTCTTCCTCTGCACAGGTTTTAGGTTAACAATTATATCAACTTCATCCAACTATCAAAACATAAAACCGTCAACAAAAAATAACATAAATTTTCAATAAACCCTCAGCACAATATTTATACAAACGTTGTAACAACAACAGTCAACAATACTTCTTAACAATATTTACCACACAATAAATTTATTACGTATCGACAACACAATGGAGATCACGATGGGTGACTTACTTTAGTTGGGGTTAAAAAAAAAAGGGACATAGAGTAAATACACACTTTGACCTCACCAGAAGTGCTTGCGTGTGAATGAAATGTCCGCATATAGAGGAAGACCGGATTCCATCACAAACTGACCTGAGATGTGGTTGCAGCAGCAATGGTAGTGAGGAAGAGGTCCTGCCTCAACTTTGCCAGAGCTGTGAGAAAACAAGAGACGCGCGCAGAACGCGAACACGACACAAGAATTCCTGTAAACTAAAACAGCCGACCACTGGCCTCCATCCAGTTGATAGTTCTCACCTAGTCCATAGCCTTTCAAAGCCATGCTGTTGCCATGGCAATGGTGTAACACCTTCAAATAAACACAAAAAATAATAATATAACAAGAAAAATGTTTTAAAATGTCCTTTAACCTCTTGAAATGCCGCTTCCACCATGAAAATGAATTTTTTCCCTCCATCCCCTGAAACCAAATTTTACATTATCAAAATTATTGGTAGCATCCCATAAAAGTGTATGTTAAATCAGTTATTCAAACCAGTGAACCAACTGGACATGATAAATGAAAACTTAACATCATTATCATCGCTAGCTGCACTAATTCATTGAATAACTAGCTATAGATCTCTATGTTAAAATAAATTAGGTGAAATTCCTGTGATGAGAATCATATATCATCTTGATTTCAGTGGGGGGGGGGGGGGGGGGGGGGGGGTGGGAGGAGGAGGCATTACAAGTAAATATACATCTATAACAAATGTAATAACAACATTTTAATGTTTGTACTACAATTTTCATTCTGTGACTGAATTCACTGAATTCACTGTTTCTGCAGACTTTTTATTATTATAATACATAGTACACAAAAATGAGGACAAAAAAAGACTGCTTCACTTGGCATTTTGTTTTTTTGGCCATAAATTAATGAAAAAGCAGTTTTGCAACAGTTGAAAGGCAGGATTTCTTACTTGAGGTGTCCAATATTACCTGTATTAGTGTAGAGTTTCTCAATAGCCTCTAGGACAAGCTTACTTCCACTCTGTGACAAATAAAATTAATAATAATAATAAAAAGCCCTAATGACCTTTGACCTCAGATTCACCCCAAAAAAATATGTATAGTAATTCATTGGATAGCTCCAAAGGAGAAATAAACTGTTTGAACTTACTAAGGATGTGTACTGGAGTGATTTAACTAGCTGAAGTGCATTGTGCATGGAGCTAGCTTGGCCATCAGAAGTTTCCACAAGGACAGATAAACCTAGAAGACGGAGAAGCTAAATATTTTTCTCCACCAGGTGTGAATACCTTGTGGTCCGAAGCAAGATTTAAGTAACTTTTCCAAAGACAGTACTATCTCTAATGTTTCTGAAAAGACGGTGCTCACTGGCGCGTTCATTTTTTTCCCCCTCCTCTCCGTTTCTGTATTGCGCATGCGCATATAAAGTCTCCGTTAGTTTATAAGTCTGTTGAGAGAGATGGTGCTTCTGCAACAACTTTTGAAGTCATCTGAAAGATTTATTCTGTGGTAAGTGGCTTACCAGCATATCTTAAATGGCTTCTTAGAGAGTGGTATATAAACATGGGTAGCGCTGCAAGTTTAATACATCAGCTACCGGAAAGAAAAGGCTTAAAAGAGAAAGGAAAGATGGATTCTTATTCTGTGCATGATGATAATAATTTTATGTGGAGCCACGAAGAGGACAGCAATCTTAATCTCATGTACATAATTAAGACTTCCAGTTCTTTTATTTTCTAACTTCTTACTGTTAGGGGAAAATATTTATCCTTGTTGTCTCTGTGCATATGTATCTCTTCAGAGCCCACTCCAATCTACTGAACAGCAGCATGTCTATCTCTGCTCAGGCCCTGAGGCCCAGTCCTTACACCATTCCCCCGCCTCGATCCCACCGCATGCCGTACTGCAATAACAACACCGGAGCGTCGTTTAGTAGTGGTCAGCTTCAGCAACAGTCTCCATACATCAGCTATACAGCCTCACCACCCTCTCATCCTCCTGGAGCTCTGGCATATTCTGGCCTGTTGCCTAATAGCTCTCCTATCAGCATGCTTCCCCCTGCATCTACCACTAGCATCCAGCTTCCTGGATCACCAGTACGTTTATATATATATATATATATATATATATATTTTTTTTTTTTCCCCCCTTCTTCCAAAGCTGTTTAATTGTAGATGAAGTTGTTTAGTTGCAACGGATAACTGCATAGCCTGCTAGAATGATTGTAGAAAATATATATTTGTAGCATTTTTTGTATCTTAAGTATTTTCTGAATAGCTCTATATTAGTTTATGAATACTTGTTAGATGGTTATTTTGTTTACCTGATAAACCTGCAACATATCTCTCTCTGAGACAAGTTCCCTGTGCTTATTGTTTGATACTCAAACTGGGACGGTTTATGGTTACAAATATGTATGGTTCATAATTTCTTATTCTTTACCTATTGCAGAACTCTATGATACCAACGCCTCCAGCTCCTCGCAGGCACTCTTTGGATGGCCATGAGTCTCCCATTAACCCCGGGAGCCCGTTGCTGGACGAGGACTCCAGCGAGGACCAGTACAAGTTCCGCCCACCACCTATTGGCTCCATGGGGATCAGTCCCGGGTTCAACTCATTCTCAGGCCCACCGCATCAATCTCCACCTCTTCCGTCCCTCGGCAATGCTATGGGATATCCTAGTCCATCTCCTCTGTGCTCAACTCCAATGTACAACAGCCCAGACACTTGCTCTGCAGGACCTCATCTAGGAATGTCAGTGTGGGGGTAAGAAACTTAAAAGCAAAAAAAATAATATTTTTTTTAATCTTCTTGTTATCAATATTTTTATCTTTGTGTTATTTAGGTCGTACCCACCTCTACCACCTAATATGAACATCCATCAGTCCAAACTATCGATGGATACTCCGAGATTCAAACTCACGCCTGAGCGGGCTAGCTCTCTCGTGAGATGGTTTGAGCGAAACAAGGAGCATCCTTACCCTACCAGACACGAGAAGATGTCCCTTTGCGGCATGACTCAGTTGACCTACACTCAAGTAAGCTGAAAAAAACCCCTATGGTCACTTAGTTAGATTTTAAAGTGTAATGTATTACTTATTTTATAGGTATCCACATGGTTTGCTAATGCCAGAAGGAGAATGAAGAAGACTAATCAGGATGAAGAAGAAAATAGAGAGAACAGAGATGTCAACCAGAACAATGCAGACAACTGCAGCAACAACGGCCTAGATTCAGACTCCTGGTAAGCAGCCTCTCAATTTGTGGTTCTTATCAATGTTTTTCATAGTTGGTGTCTTGCTTGGTGACAAAGTGCACAGGTGCAAGGAAAAAAATTGTTGGGTTAACCCTGCAACAATAAACAAAGACAGATCGCATGATAGCTTCTCCTTTCTTTGGCAACTTTGTTGATTTTACTTATGACCATGGTTTTATGGCAAAGGGGAAAAAATGCAGGCCTTCTGCACATAGTAAAATTCTTGGAATTACAAGTGGTGGTTTCACCTTTTTACAAATTTATGTTATGTGGTATTATTGTTTAGATTAAAGGGCACTTCACGCAAGGATGTGGGGAGTCAGTCATGCTATTCCAAATGAATGAAAGACTTGAATTGGAGCAGAAAACTACTTGTTGGAACACTGTAGATTTGTTCTTGATATGTGCAAGCAATTTCATATTTGTGTGTTTGTCTGAGCATCATTATATCAATCAGCACTTTTTTTTCCTTTCATTTTTGAACCGTTATCATTGTTCCCTGTTTGCAATTTTATATGAAAATGATTTTCAAATACGTTTATGAAAGCAAGGAAATAATACTGGTGTTAAATAATACATTGATTTTAATATAAAAACACATTACATTTCATGCCTACTTTGAACGCCTCTATGTGGGCACCTTATCAGAAAGATAGGTTTTAATATAAATTCAATGAAAATCATCATACATTGATTTAAGGAACAATTGACAAACCAAATATATATTTTATATATTTGCACACGAAAACATATTGCAATAAATTAATACAATTAAAAAAAAATCATTAACAAGAACAAAAATTGATTCATGTTTCTACAACATACAAGTTAGGCGACAAGAAAGTGATTTGAGTCTAAGAAGAGCCAAGTTTGAGATCCCTAGTGGGTAAATCAAGACAGGCCATCCAGATATACATTGAAGTTATAGTTGGGGCTTGCATTTGATATATTCTATGGGGAGTTGCCACCATAAAGATATGTTTCACCAGGTGATCCCGTCTCTTCACATCTTGATAAACACGAGTGATCTCTCCAAGACGAATGACACCTTTGGGAGATTCCTTATTAGTGTAAGCCTATGGTGTAATATAATATGTTAGGTGAGGTGATAATAAGAGAGCTAAGGAGTTTTGTATAAACTTGATTGTTGAGGTTGACCTACTGAGGTTAAAAACAAAGAACCAATAGGTGGAAATTTATGAGGGGTTTTAAAGAGTGTGGTATATTTAGAACTAAAATGCTATTGCAGCATTATTTCTTCGACTTTGTTATCACAAATTTGGAAGGGGACTGCCAGAAACAGCAAATTATGGTAGCAGATTTCTGCCTGTTCAAATAATTCAAAAAGCCAGCTTATAAAAGCAGGTTTCAGAGTGGTATACAGACACTGGGCAGATGCCCCACTAATTAACACAAATCTCAGGGCACACATGACCAGCTACAGAACAGGTGCCCCTCACACTTGATGGGGTGACCATAATAGGAAAGGCGCAGGGTCACAGTTATCTGAACTTCAATAATCTATTCCAGTAATTCACATATACTGGCAACAGTAAATGCACAACCACACCGGTTCAATTGATTATTACATTATACTTTGTATGGTGTCAAATAGTCAGAATTTACTCATCCCTCGATAAGATAGCTCACACTGCTTTTTGAAATAATTCTCATCCACCATCAATGGAAAAGCAATGAATATTAATGACACCAAATGTAGCTGGAAGTTTGTGCTTTATAAAACCAATGTCCTACAAGCATCATCAAGTTATGTTAGATGGCCAAACCAAACTTGACCATTCAGTCTGTACTACGTAAATAGTGCGTATGTGTGAAGTGATTGTATGCACACGACCACTACAATTCTACTGAATAGATCACTGTACCAACAGACACAATACATAAAAACCAATTGGAGACAGCTTATTTTATCACACATCATAGGAGGTAAAAGACAATACTACTGCACCCCACCTCCACACACACACACACACACACAGATACATACATACACATGCATGCACACGCACATTGGATATAAGGCTGCCGGAGCAATGAAATCACACCTAGGGCTAGATCTGATCCTATGATAAAGCCATTGATAGGTTCAAATAAACCACATCAGAAACTTGCCTTTAGCTATTGCTGCTGTGAAATATGTCATGGTATTCAGATCATACACAGCCACACCCACACAAAAAATAAAAAGGCATTTTGCACTGGAAAGGCAAATTTGTATTAAACAATGTGTTTTTCTCATGCTTTGGTACAATGCTTTACCAACAACCCTGACAAACACATGCTGGTTACCATCAATGAGTTTTCCAGTAAGTTCCACTTAAACACAAAAAGCAGGAAAGCTATTATTCTGGGTTAGATGTTATCAACACCTGGTGGAGTTTAGGGAGGGTATTATTACCGATCCAAACCCACCGCAAATCAAACCGAGCAAACTGAGCGTGTGGAAGCCTTCGACATCAATGCGTAATTAAACACTTGCAATAAATAAGAGGAAACCATTGTAGAAAGGAGGTTAACCAGTGATGGACTAACCTTGACTCGTTTAGCCTGCACAAAACACGTGTTACATATGCGGTATTAATTAAGACTGTAGTTACCTGTTGGTTCTCGAAGTAAGCCAGATATTGGCACTCAAAATCAAGCACAAACCATCGCTGAAGCCAATTCTTCCGTTTAGCTGCAATAAAAAAAAAAAAAAATCAAATTAAATAAATAAATAAAAATAAAAAATAAAAAAAAATTAAAGAGAGATAATTATCAGCCCTAGAGTTGATTACATTTGAGGTTGATTAAGAGTTCCAACATAGTTACAAATTCATATACAAACTAATCACCCACTACATAATTTATTGGAATGGTTACATTTCATTTCATTGTAAATAATATGCAGTGGATAGCTGAATCTACTTGGTATTAAGTTCCACATTACCCCACACATATTTACTCACTTGACTTATATCACACAGTTAACTTAGACTTTCTTCATCTAGCAAGGTCAAAGTCAGAGATAAAAACTTTTTACACTTTTTTTAAAAGTTTTTCCCCTTCCTAAAACAATTTTGTTTCAATATGCATAGCATGCAGAGGTCTCTTGCTGACTTGAGCACATCCTTTACCGAACTACTGATTCAATGCTAGGCACCTAGAGAACATTAGCCAAACCAGCAATACAGTACATAATTTCCCTATTCACTTCATAATAGTAACAGTAACAACGACAACAACAACAACAAAATAATAATTTGCAGTGATATTTTCTTAAATAATGGTGATTAGGGTGCTTTGCCTTATAAGTAAATTCTTATTACTATTAGGAAAAAATACAAGGTGTTTACTTTCGTGTCGTCTTAGAATTTAGCCTCTGATTGTAAATGGCAACATACTTTGTAATGAAGTTCCTATATGTCAGAAGTTCCTTGTTCACCAAGTTTATCCTGCCAACACTAGAAGTTAAAAAGCCATTGCAGCTCAGTACTTTGTTGCCAATGGGTGATAAATTACTCGCAAACTGTGCATTGAATTAATCATGCAAAATGTGTTTTTCACGCCCATGCCCACAAATTTTGGATTAGAATTTTCATACTTGGGACGTCTCTACTTTTAGTAACTAATGATTTTACCATAAAAAGGTGTCACATTAAAAACCAACAAAAACAACAACAAAAACCAACAACAGCAAAACAAAACAACAACAACAGCAAAAACACCAATTGCTGAAATAAATTGTCAGTAGTAACTAATGACTAGTAACTCATTGTCTACTTTTAGTAACTAATGATTTTACCATAAAAAGGTGTCACATTAAAAACCAACAACGAAAACAACAAAAACAACAACAACAGCAAAAACCAACAACAACAAAACAAAACAACAACAACAACAAAAACAACGAAAACACCAATTGCTGGAATAAATTGTCAGGAAAAAGAAGAAATATTAAAATATGAAATGAAGGCTTTTTAAAACTTACCCACGAGCCCAATAGCACATGTATGACTGGGATTACAATGAAGCGCTATCTTATTTATTACTCTTACACCCACAGGTGTCAATTAAAATAATACAAACTGCATTAAGAATTTTATAAAACAACAAAAGTTAGACCACAGAATAACTGGACAAGACCATAGATGTTGTGTGGGGTTGCTAGAGTGCAATGAGCTGCCGGTCAATCCAAACACAACACACTCATTGTTCAACCAAGCACACTGATAAGAAGGACCACTAATAGGCATATAACAACCATGCCCAGTCAACTCATGGTGCCGACACTCCTGCGCCTATCAGAGCATCTGATTCAATTATTTCAACGCTAATAGACTTGCTCAAATGAGCTTAGCTAAAAATACAACATTCACTTTTACTATGGCCTTTATGATGGCAAAGAAGAGGCTGAACTCTCAGCTGATGCTTAAAAAGAAATCATAATAACTGAAATGCTACAGGAGCTGAGTGTCAATAATTAGCGACAAGCATTTTCTTCTTTCATTGTTCTAATCATGGTGTGCTTAGGATGTTCATATTTTCAGTAGCAAGATAGTCAAGTATCTTAAGACAAAAAATAATACTATGTATGTTATGTTTAACTTAATACCAGAATGACAACTGTGGCAGCCATGCACCCATTGGTGAGTGTGAGTACAAGAAAACGTATGGAGAGTGAAAATAGAATCCCGGAAGAAAGAAAGTACAGACTCAGATGAAGGTCAAAGACAAAACAGAAACACTTTGTGGACAATTGTTGTTGTTTTGTTTTTTCAGTACACGATCTGTGTAACATTGCCTTATAAACTTTTGTGATAACTACATACCACCATCCAATAATAATGGCTAATAATAATAATAATAATAACAATAATTACGACAACAAAATGTTGCATGTGAGCACCTTAATCTCATTATTAATTATTTTTAAAATTTAAAGTCAATCCAGTCCAATGCCAGAGCACTAACCAACTACTAACCTCCAACTTTGAAGAGGTTCCCTTGACAGGTTGTCTGGCTCAGAGTAAGCTGCTTGCAGATGTGGACATCATAACCTACATCCACATGAAATAGGACAAATTAAATGTGAAAGTAAAAAAAAAAAAAAAAAAAAAAAAAAAAAAAAAAAAAAAAAAATAATAAACAGGACAAAGTAAATGTGAAAGTAAAAAATAAAATAAAATAAAATAAACAGGACAAAGTAAATGTGAAAGCAAAAAAAAACAAAAAACAAAAACAAAACAAAAACAACAAAAACAACAACAACAAAAAACAAATAAACAAAAAATCCAACAAAATTTGTACTAATCAATAAAGCACTGAGATCTGGCTTCGTAATTATGCAGAAGAGTAAGTCATAATTTTAAACCTATAATTGTGTAAGGATCATTGCAACATGTAGGCTATCGTGGCAAGACAGGATCAGGTTTGTCTTTGGATCAGAGGAGAAAAAAAACCCCTAACAGAATGATATTTTGATGGACAAATCAAAAAGTGTTTTGAGTATGGAGGGCATTAATACAGGGGTAGATGAGAACAATGTGCCTGTTGAAAAATGATATTTGCTTAACCCTTGCAGATTACTTGATAATTACAGCTGCATTTCTCTGTTACCAACATAACACTAGAAAATGGTTACCACCAAAGTCAGTGAAACAAGGTAAGGGAACATGCTAACAGAAGAGTTATAGCAACAGAAGAGTTATAGCAACAGAATAGCTAATGTGGTTTAATTAATCTTGCTTGCTCTCATTTATTCTTTTTTTAATTTTTTTAGTAGAAACGTAACGCAGGCCTACGCAAATTGAAGACATAGATATATATCGCAAAGTTATTCATCGTAAGTCAGCATCATTTGCTTCACTGAACTAATTCTTAAGGTCAAGTTTAAGAGATTATGAAGTGATAAATTAGAAGAGTAAAAAAATGCCACAGATAAAAGCGGATCTTTAAGATGGCAGCCTCCAGAAAATTGAAACAAGCATCAAAATGCTGTACTGGACATTTAAGTCCCTTAAGTGTGCCAGAATTTTTTTCGTTTCGACTTTTTTTCCCTTTAGAAAAAACAAGTTATTTTTACGCTGTCGGTCGCAAGTGATTGTTACACACCCTATAGTCACGCTGTATTCACGTGAGCAAATAATTTCTCTGTTCTGTTTTGCATTACTCTACATTCTCAGTGGTTTACTGGAATGCTTGGGGATTCCCATTGAAACTACTGGTGATGTGAGTGTCATTTAAATGTTAAGTTTCTCTTATGAAGACAGCATTAACATCTACTGTTTCATTTCACAAGCTGCATATTGACTAGCTTAAGTTACATACTGGCACATTCATATTGATACTACTTCAAATAAATTATTTTTTTTGCATTTGTAATAGCTAGCCATGTAGTGTATAGTAACGTTGACGGTTCGCACAATTGGTGCTTCATTAAATGGGCCAAATAACACGGCATGTGTTTTATTACCAGCGACAGATAATAGGCAGAAGTAGTCACATTAACCCAGATAATGTTCTAGTGCCATAAACTGTGACTGTGAGTGTCACACATTTTGGGAAACATGTACAAGAGTCACTTCGCTTGTAGGTATAGTTATTAACAATTATGAGGCATTGACCAAAGTACGGTGATAAAATACTGAAGTTTATTACACTGTAACCGTCATCACCTTTATTAATTGCATGTTGTTAAACAAATAATAACAACAACAATAATATTGTATTATATCAATGTTTATAACTATCTATATAATAATACGCTTGTGTGTCAGAATGACTATAACGATGGTGACTGAGATGACGGTGTATATTCATGAATAATTCATAAGCTAAGCAGAGTTGGCTAAGCATCGTCACTACCTGAACGGGTTAAAAGCAAGTAGAAAAGAAAAAGAAAAAAGGAGAGAAAGAAGATACCACATGGGGTTCAACCCCCCCCCCACCCCCCCCCCCCCCCCCCCCCCAACGTTTAGACAGGCATACCACTGTCTTCATTAATTAACATGATGAAAACAGCAGTATACTTGTCAAAATGTCGTGTATTGTTATAAACATTGAAAGAACAATATATATATGGAGAACTCTCTAAAAAAATTAAAAAAATAAAAAAATAAATAAAATAATAATAACTAGCAAGTACCCCACCACAGTGGCACTTGATGTAGTAATTTTGCAAATTAGGAATGCAGAAGCATAAGGTGTTTATTTATTGTCCTAACATTTGGTTTAGTTCCCTCAATCTTCCTCACCTAATTTTCTTATTCGTGAACACACACACCTCCGTAATCATCGCCTAACAACTCTTTACCAACCCGCTCAACTTTTTGCAGGCGTACATACACCAGCGTAGTAGCAGCAGCAGTTGATGATGCTTTACCAACCAAGCCTAGCCAATGAATTATTCATGAATATTACATAACATACACCATTGCTGTCACTTTCCACCCTCTCTTATACTCATGATAATGCACACTCCGTCGGTGTCTGTCACTGACGATGCTTTACCGACCCAATTCAGTTATTGAATTACTTATGAATACACATACTATCTTCGTCATTACCTATTAACAAGTGTAAGACACTATCAGGGGCAACACAATTGAAAATCTGGGATATTTATATGTTTGGACGTACGTATGTCTACTTTCACCCTGGAGTTTTTGTGTTAGCTTGATGGTCGACCCTGTCTCAAACTTCACTAAACTTCATCACCTGGTTTATCAATCTTTACCTGTATCATCAATGGAAATTGAATTGTTCACCACCTTGAATTCTTTTACAAGTGCAGTTAAAACTTACAAACTTACCCGAGTTCATTTTCTATTGGAACTAGTGATCGTGGTAAAGTCGATGCACTGTCTGTTTTGTTATATGCCCTACGCAACAGTGTTGTTCTTACTTGAAAAATCCATTATCCAATAATCTAACCATGAAGGTAAGTCTTGTGTTGGTATGTCCAGTGAACAAGTGTGTGTGAAAGTTGTGAGTTACTGCTACTGCTTAGATAAAAAATAGCACAAAGTAAATGTTTAACAAACATTTTAGCCACCTTTACACAGCTTTATCGGTTACTACAGCAGTAAGCATGTCTTTAGTTTAAATTTGTGTGGTAACTATTTAGAAATGCCTATTGTTGTTGTTTTTTGGTCGTTGTTCTTCTTAGGTCAAACAGCTGCAGCGAGTGGTTACTATGGCATTGAAACCCTTTACCACATATATATGCAAACTAAAAACTTGAACGTTTCATTTTTAGTACCTGGAGTGTTAGAAGTTAAAATTAATCATCATAACAATACTGTAGTTTTATGTAGGGAGGCTCACTCGCCATTTTTGCTTACGCACACCACTAGTATAGATAACAACAACAACAACAACAATAATAATAAGATTACAATCAAAAAGCAATTAGCTGATTTTTTTTCCTTTCTTCTTTTAGCCAACATAGTTTGTCTTGGATATAGCCAGAACAGTTTCTCATGGTTACACTGACTGGTCCAGCGGATGAGGAGTCAAAGAAAGGTAAAATAAAGTTGCAATTTATGAAATTGTCCTTTTTCATTACTTCACGTGCAAGACTTAAAAAAAAAAAGAACAAGAAGCTAAAATATGATGACGAAGAAGATGACACTAATTTCTAGCCTGGGTTTTCCAAATAAATGTTCTGGCAGCGTAATATTCACCACATTATTTAATGTCTGTCATTTTTTTGGTCCTGACCCAAATTGCTCAAAAACACACGTTTGGAAGATAGGAGTAAACATTTTAATTAAATCCTGGCTTGTCGCACCATATTATTGACCAACAATCAAATAAAAAATAATTGCTGCTACTGTCTATGTAAAAGCAACAGTAACTAACCATAATCCATAACAAAATTACGGGGGCACAAATCTTACGAAGTTAAAGCCGGAAAACAAAACCGCTTAATGAAAGCACAATGACCCAAACAAAACCTTAGAATGTACACTGCCAGATGAGCATACTGCAGCTGCTTGACCGACTAAATCTAATTAGTCTGAGTATTAGGGGTTCAGCTAGGAAGGAGAATTATGGGTTTTAGCTCGAAAGGGATTACCATGGTTATACCTTTTAAGTTAGTTCCTTCAACTAGTTCAGGGGTTTAAAATAAAGTTACCACAAACTTTTAAAAGTGATTATGCTATGATAGAGCTTCTAACACTCTATGCTTTTTTTTAGATCTGATGCAAGACAGACTGTCAGGAAAAATAAATACTAAAACCCTCTTGTGAATGCACCCTGAAAGCAAATAATGAAGATGATGACAATGATGATGAACTAGATAATTAAAGCAGTAAAATAGTTCTTACAACCAACAGTATATTATTAAATGTAATATAATCCTCAATGCTTCAGTATCTTGAGAAAGTTTAACTTAATTTATACCATAGTTGCTGTGGTAACAGCCATGAATTAAAAATGTTATTCCCCTGTGTTACTCCCCTCCAATTGCCTGCGGAAAAAAATATTTTTGTACCACAAAGAGAGTTTAAATTGCACTAAACAGAGTGAGATGCACAAATAATTATGGTATAATGATGTATCATTTTATTTTAGCTATGAATGAAAATCAATTTTTTTTATGTGTATTTGCAAATGGTTACTCCATCCCTGTATAAAGATCTGATACGGAGAATTATTTATTGGAGTATAAAATCTTGACTTGTGAACCTCACTGGATATAATCACTCACCACTGTTTTAGTTAGAAGGCGGCGGAAAGGGAATGAAATGCACTTATCTTGTTGTTGGTGTTTTGGAATGACCTTTGCTGCATTAACTGGACATATTTCCACTCAAAACAACAACTTATTATTTAATCTTTTACTCTGTTCAAAAAAGGTAAGTTTACAAACCATGGCAACTCTCCAGGATTATCGCTAGATAACCACCCTCTTCCTCAGGCTTCGCCCTTGGGATTGGGACAGTTATCAGCAGCAATTTCTCGAACACATGGTTAGCTAATACATATGTGACCGTCTACAGGAAAACCGGGCACAACGCGGCGTGCGTAAATATCGAGAAAAGATCGATCGATTTCTTAAAAATGTATTGTTTCAAGCCGACGGAAGGGAACCGTTAGGTCTATTATAGTGGGAACGACTTAAGCTACGACGATAAAACTTGGAGAGCTCAATATCTGGACGCCGACAACTCTGTAAGTGCAAAAAATTTTTTTTCGAAGGGTGCCGCGTTGTGCCAGGTTTTCCTGTAGACGGTCACACATATATATATATATATATATGAGTGAGATTATTATTAGCATTTGTTAAGGTACCCTCAGTGTGTATCCGTGAGAAGGTTACAGTCAGTCAGCCTGTCAATAATAATAATAATAATAATTCAGCGAGCGAGCGAAGCTGACTATCAGTCGTGTTCAATTGAGATTTCAGATATATATATATATATAGGTATGTATGCGTACGTCAACAATTTCTCCCGCGCTTCTAATTACGTAAGTTAGGTAAAGCGTTCACAGTTCCAGTATTTTTCAATTAACGAGCACGGAGAATCCTGCTGCACTGCCATACGCAACTTTGTTTCAACCAGAAAGTTTATAGCTACTCTCTTCTTGAAACAATTGTGAAGTCTTTGTCAAGCTGCGCTTCTTTGCCACTGCTTTCGAAGTTTATTCAGGTAATTCTGTTATTGTTAACTCTTCATGCCTAATCATTGCTAATATTTAGCGATTTCCTTCACAAATCATCTTTACCTATACTCATATATTTACTCGTTCGCCATGCATTTGCGCTATTCGAGCGCACCACTAGTAATAATAATAATAATAATAGTAGTAGTAGCTGTTTTTCCAGTTATCTTGCTGTTTACAGTTATACCTAACAAATAATAATTTCAGGAAGAGACTGGAGTTTTACCCTGCATAATCGCAAAATAAAAATCAAACACTTATCTGGATCCTGCGCTTAACCCTTTAACTGCAAAGGCGCTTAGTGTCCTGTCGGCAATTATCTGATTAAAAAAATTCGATTATTCAATATAATGTCCCTATTTTATGCTTGTATGTTGCTCCGACAGATATATTTCCTGTATTAAAAAATCGAAATGAGAGCACCAGTATTTATAGTACTAGGTTCAGAAGCTCAGGATCCACCGAGTAGAAGGTGAATAATCTGTCTGAACCTCGTAGCAGCTCAGAGACCATCGAAAATTGAGCTTCAACTAATACCGTTGGTAACCAAGTTAGAATTTGTAGCTATTCTCTGTGCGGATTAATACACTATTATTTTCTTGCATCTCAGTAAAGAGTTTTGTCTTTACACTTGCTTTAAAATTCACCTCTTGCTGAATTTCTTCACAGAAAAAAACAACAACATACATTTCAGGTTATAAATAATAGCAAATTTTATCGTTCTAACAGCCAATACTGTTAATTAAAACTTAAACCTGATGTTTTGACTTCTTGCCAAAGTCCTCTTCAGGAGTTAGAACGAGAAAGTTTGCTATATTATAATTATTTCAGCCAAAAATGACTGAGCTAATTGTCAAAACCCCGTGATAAGGGTTAAAAATATAAACAAAATGCTGGTGATGATAAAAAGTGCTGGTGGGCCATTTGATGTTATACTATAGCTATTTAAGAGTTAACCTATTGCCTGCAGCGTCCAAGTGTCTATAGTGTATGCTTGTGTCAGGATGATGAAGAACTTGACAGAAAGAAGTATTTTAAAGCATGGTTTCAAATAAGCTTTAGGCTGTACAGTTTTACTAGTGTGAAGTGTGATGCCTTATAAAGTAATGCAGTGATTTATGTGACCAAAAATTCTTGCTTAATGCTTCTTGCTGGAGGCGTGGCACTTTGAACCCCAAGTTCAGTCTAATGACTGGCTGACCAGTGATTAATGGGAGACATTGTGATTTATAGGTAAGTTGAAGTTGCACAATTTCACTATTTGCTAGCTCAGGAATATTATGAGCGCTCATAGATACCTGTCAAATGACCAGTATCAAGCTTCTTGTTCCAATAAAAATTCATCGGTATAGCTAAGTTATAATGAAGCACTAAATGTGTAAACCCTCAGGTTACTATACACCAGCTAGCCATTACAAAGACCTAAAGAATAATTTGTTTGGAGTAGTATCAATATGAATATGCCAACATGTAACTCATGCAAGTCATGTGACTCGTGCAAGTTGATACGTAGCTCTTGCAATGAAACGGTAGACATAAATGCTGTCTTCATAAAAAAAAATGCAAGAAGAGACACTCACCAACTGGTAAACTACCGAGACTATGACTTGAAGAAAAACTACTGCGGGCAGCAAGAAATTATTTGCTTACGTGAGTACTGTTTAACAATAGGGGCGTTACCTACAATCGCTTACGATTATACAGCCAAAAAAACAAACAAACAAAAACAACAACAAACAAAACTATCATTTTCCAGAATGACTGACTGACAAGTTGAGTACGGTACCTCTCTCGCGCATGTGTGCTGAGGGTTCATTAGGATTTTGACTGGTAGCACCTACCCTTTTAAAAATTTTAAACTTTGTCATAAAAATGTATATAAAAGAAAACAACAACAACTGATACACCCCCCTCCCCCCCCCCAACCATATCTGATACTGGACTATTTGTAGCTAATTCAGAGTCCAGTATAAATTCTTTATCTGTCTGCAAATCTTCACAATGCTTTCTCTTCTAAAGCTGTAGTCATGGTTTCCTTCATACGGCAACTCCCTCTATGTTGTTGAATGGCTTCTGTAGGCATAGATATCTTCTGCACTTTCCAGTGTATTAGAATCGCTATCTAAAAATGTCAAAGTCGATGTTAATCCAGGCCTACTGCCTCTACAATTGACTGCCCGATTGCCATATTGAAATAAGCCTAAACTCTGATCCCGAATGCTAACTTAAGGTTTCCTTGGTAGCCTCAGCAATACCATAACTTCTGGAGGCTATAGTGTTCGAGTGAAGCAGTGCAAACAAGAATATCCAACGGTTTCCCCGAGGCATTACTTCAAACCGTCATACGGTGGTTATGGCGGTGAAAGGGATAATTGCAATAATCTTAATATAAAGTCCTGCGTATCATTACTTATGCCTTCCACTGAGCACATTACTCTCTACATATGTGAACCAATTTTTGCTTAAATAAAGGCCTAAGAAAGAGAGTATATTATAGTTTTCAAAATTTTGGCCCAAATTCTTAAGCCACATATGCATTACAGACATAGCATTTTTAGCTCAAAATACTTGAAATAGTATGTGTGTACATTTAGCAGGGAAATTTGGAAGCTTCCCAACCCTCCCCCTCCCCCTCCTCCCCCCAACCAAAGATTGAACCCTGCACAATCACATTACACGGAGAGGGACTTAGGTTTCAATTCCCATCAATTATTGGCACTGTTTACTTGGTGGGGTGTATTAACTTGTGATTAGGTCACTGCTTACCTTCTTGAGAAAGAAACTCCTCCAAACTCTCATATTTATACGTTTTTGCTCCAGTTGGCTTTGGAGGAGGAGCAGGAGGGCGGGTACTGTTCCCACGAGATCTGGTAGAAGTTGTGGACTGTATAGACCACGTCTGAAAATCATCTGTGGCAAGCAACAAAATATTTAACGTCTGATATAATCAAATGTTATCAATCTTTATTGTTGTTTGACTATTTAATCTTCACTGTAAGTTTTGTTAATTATTGAGAATATAGCAATACAGAAAGTGGCAGATCAATTCTATAACTTGTGCATCTGTAAGATATAAAGATAAATTTCAAAGGTACGAATACGTGTCCTACAAAGTAATTGAATTGTTCACATCTAAAATAAAAGCATTTAGAGAGCAATTTTAAGACTTGATAAGTACATTATATGCTAATTGTAACTGTATAAATGGTGCAATTAATATGTAATATTTCAAAAAAAAAAAAACGTAGTAATTTCTATTGGCTATTTAGTTTGATGGTTCAAGTGGCACACGCATGATGGTAATAATAAGTTTTGGCTGATCCAAAAAAAAACAAAAACAATCACAACAAATCCAAAAGCTATTGGTATGATTGGTATTAATACACACACACAAAAAAAATTCATGATGTCATAAATGACCAATTTTGTGTAAACATAATCTTCTTACCTCCCACCCCCCCCCCCCCCCCCTCTTTAACCTGCAGAATCTACAATGACTACAATCCAAGTCTTAAAAATCAGGGGTGTCAGAACTAGTGCAGCCATGGCCGCACCAATATTTAACAAAAGAGGTGTGTCTCTTAATTTTTCTACTATTTACGGCATCTCATGATTGTTGAAATTAAGCGGTCGAAATGATTTCTGCGGGGAGTAAATAGCTAATATCAAAAGATCCGGTAAACTCAACACCAGCATTGTCCTTCCTTTAGTTTTCCAAAGTAATTATCTGGAAAAACAAACGCAATTCAGAGGTCTTGGTTTACAAATTGGCCATTTTTGTACTATGTACAAGGAGTCTGCCAATACAGTTTTTTGCCACACATACTTGAAAATGTGTAAAGAGAACAGAGCTAAGACTGCCACAAAAGCAGAGCTGGGATTTGTCAGCTCTTACTTTTGTTTTTTTTTCCATTATGTTGCTGCTTTATGTCCAAATAGTTTATTAGCTACACAATATATATAATTATATTATATATATTACGGACCAATTTTCAAATTTCATAAATTGTGCTGGTTATTTACAATGGTGATGTACTATTAAAACCAAGCAGTTTCACCTATAAATCAGGCTGGCTCCTAACTATAGCCACCGGATACAAACTCTGCTTTGGTATAAAAGAGCACACAAGAACACTAATTATTTGTATTATACTGTTTGTTGAATCCAGTTCCCTACAGATTCTAAGAGGGCAAGCGTGGGGTAATTAGTACATGTCTGGGAGAAAAATAACTAATGCTATACAACCCTAAAACAGTAAAAAAAGAAAAAAGAAAAGAAAAAAAGAAAAAAAAAAGAAAAAAAAAAGGTTAAGAAGGTGGAGCTTGAGAAGAAGGATGTTTAGTAAAGGATAAAGAATTATTTCAATTTTGAAACAACCATTGATTAAGTTTAACGCTTTAATTTTACAACTCGGCATGAATCTGCAGTATATGCAGGCCTGCATACAAAAACAAAAGCATTTCTTACATTGTAATTTGTGAATTTACCTGTTAAAGGAATTTTTTTTCCTTTTTTGTCTGAACCATGAGAACATAGCCATCTCTAGCTGATACCTTGCCTATTTTATGGGTTTTTCACTGCAACCCATCTTGCTCAGCTTTTGTTTATGCTCTGGTAGATTGCAACCCTCCCTATAATTACCTGCAGTAATAGTATGACTGCTCTGTATTCCTGCACTAGTTGTCTGTGAGTGTGAGAGCTTTCTTTAATTTAATTGTGAGGTATTTTCAGAGATATTCTTCTAAGATGGATAAGTGACAAATGTATGCCCACATACTTTTTAATAGGAATGGCATGCCCAAACTGTTTGGGTTAGCAAAGTTTGATTAAGGATCTTACTGTAGTGTTAATTAAGCATTTTGAAAGACTATGTATGTGTATCTTCTTTCTTTCAATATTATACTTCTTTACACAAAAAGTTCTATACAGATTAAAGTGTTTACAAACACTCAAGAATTCTACTCTTAAGTCTGCGCAACTGTCCTTTTTTTTTTTTTTTTGGTCAGGCTTACCATCTGGCTCTCTTATAAAATGGTGTAATAATCTGACTCCTTTTGATTACCCGTTCTAAGATGGTCTGGCCTGTTTAAACCAGTTTAGCCAGCTTAAAACCAGTCTGGGCTGTTTTAAAACAGTTTGAGGTTAGATAATGGTCTGACCCATTGCCACAAACATATACAATTCAGAGCATCACACTAAATATTTTTGGTTCATTTGATGAAAAATATAAACTTCTATATTGCTTTTTGCTATTATCAATTCATTAATTTAAAGAAAGAGTGGGTTTGGTTGAGTGGTGTGGTAATAATGGTTGCATCAATTCATTGGGCTTCCTATGCTCTGAAATTGGTTTAGCAACAGTTAGAAATTCTTATAATTTAAATGCTTTTAAATGCTTGCAACACTATCAAATTCAGGTGCTTCTATTAGTGATGGCCCCTAAATACATGCCATAATCAGATGATAACAGTTCTGCCAAATATAATGTACCTCCTGCCACAAGATTAAAAGTTGGCTAGTTGGAGGAAGTGAAACTACAACTACACTTAGAAATCGAATTTACACTTCTACCAAAATTTCTAGATAATTCTGGCAGTCTTTTGTCTCAATACTCAATAAACAATGCAGCTAGTCTGCTTCTCTAAGGGTTGTTTGCTTGCTTGAATTCAATTTAGAAAAAAAAATCAACAAAATAAAAAATGGTCCAACAAAGTAAATGGACTTTCCAGTGCAGAAGTCTCTTCCAAACAATAAGCTTAATTGAGGGGAAATTGTAAACTTTTACACTGGCAAAAGGACATAATCCATTTAGCATGATGGAAGGTTCACTATTTAACTTCAATTTAGTCTTTATTATTTTTGCCCAAGAATAGTTTAATGTATGTGATTTTGTTCTCTGTTTTGAAATGCTCACAATTATGACTCTAAAAAAAAAAAAAAAAAAAAAAAAAATTGAGCAGTGCTAAATGTTGGGGAAAATATTGATTTACTTCTTTAAAGTAAAACACAATATAGAAGCCTGTGGGTTGAAACAATTATGTAGGTCAGGATAGTGTTGATTTCTTTGAAGTAGATTAATGAATTTTTAGAGTGTGGGAATATGAGAAGCAAAGGGTGGTTGAAACTCAGCTGTAAAACTTGGAGAGCACACAATAGCTGGATGCTGACAAAGGTGAAGTGAAAAAAAAAAAAAAAAAAAAAAAATCTTGGGGTCCTCGTTGTACCCAGTTTTCTGTACACAGTCGCAATCTTGTTAATGGTGTAACAAGGAGTAAAATCATGTATGTATTATAAATGGCTAAAGAAAGATATACTGCAGAACATGAAAGATCTTTAAGGATCATTGGAACAGTGAAAGCAACTATTACTAATCATCCTCCCATTGTTTCAGTTTGAGACACTTCATTTTCTAATTCATGTATGGCATTTATTAAACTGCAGAAATTCCACTAAATAATGCATATTTAAAATGTAAATGACAAAAACAACAACAACAAACTATGTTTTTTTTACCTCTCTCATTCATATCCTTGTTCAATGGAAGATCTGGTGATAAATCTGCATGAAGTGCCTCTAATTCCTGAGTACAGATACATTATATAAATAATATTATATCAGCAACAATACATTTGGTAAAAATCATATATGTTTTTTAAAATTAATTTTACCAAAGACATCTTTTTGCCCCAAGCCTCCCGGTGTGTATCGTTTCCATTAAGGCATTATGAAATATTTTATGGAAATGTAAGGCAGTCTAAACCACTTGGTTTTAACCAGTAAATATTTTCCCTTGTGTCTGTTATTTTCAATAAAAAAAAAATCATAATAATAAAAAAATAAATAAATAAAAGAAAAGAAAAAAGAAAAGAAAAAGAAAAACAAACAAACAAACAAACAAACAAATAAACAAAAACAACAACAGAAACAACACAAACCAATTAAAGCATATATAACAGACCACTTAAAAAAGGACCACAAATTTAAAGTGTGGGAGGGTGGCAGATAGATAAATAAATCAAATTCCCTTTACTCCCAAGGTTTCAACCAGCTTCTCCACAATACAAACCAGCAGATTGATGAAACCAAGGGAACCTAAGTCAAAGGCCGGAAGAACAGATGGCAATCCACTCTCGTATAACCACAATCTTGTGAATCTCAGATAAATACTGGAACTAACAAAACAATCAGGGCTCCCTGGCCTTCACAGCTTAGAACAAACAAAAAGTGTCAAGAAACATTTTTTACCCTGAGGACCTGTACGAGAACAAGTCTGACAGCACCTTAGCGAACAAGTCTGACAGCACCTTAGTGAACAAGTCTGACAGCACCTTAGCGTAGTTTGATCATTGCATGTTGTTCCAAGCAAAGTGTATGTTCCACTAGTGTAAGGTTTAAAAAAAAAAAAAAAAATACTACAATTCGGAGACACAAAATTTTTTTACACTAAAATATCATTATTTCTTTGACCAGTTGGAACAACCCTAGCTTAATTGGCGAGCGAGCGAGACACTTACAGGGGTAACACAATCGAAAATCGGGGATGTTTGTTTATTTATTTATTTATATATATGGACGTACGTATGTCATTTTGTACTTTGACCCTCGCGTTTTTGTGTTAGTTATGTTGTCGACCCCGTCCCAAATTGCACTAAACAGAATCCTCTGGTTTATCGATCAGTACCCGTATCACCCTAGAAATTGAATGTTACCGTTTGAACCGTTCTTGAATTCGTTGCGGGTGCAGTTTTTCTATTCGAGTATGGCGGTGGTAAGTCAATGCGCTCTTTGTCATGGTTATAAGCCGTGCGAAACAGTATTTACTTGAAAATACATTGGCCACTAGACTACTGCGAAGGTAAGTCTGTGTAGGTGCATGTCCAGTTGTGTCAAAGCATTGTGTGTTACAACCACTACTTAGCTAAAGAATATCACAAAGAAAACTTTTAAATAACGTGTATTGTTTTGTTGTTGTTTTTTTCCTTCAATTCAAGCAGTTGCAGAGAGTTGTTACTATGGCACTGAAATCCCTTTACCCTGTATGCTAAATTTAAAAACTGGACCTTATCAGTAGCTTCAGTGTTAGAAGTCAAAATCATTCATATAAAAATAGTATAGTCTTTAGGCTCGCTCGCCATTTGTGCTCAAGCACACCACTAGTTACGTAAGTTAGGTAAAGCGTTCACAGTTCCAGTATTTTTCAATTAACTAGCGCGGAGAATCCTGCTGCACTGCCTTACGCAACTTTGTTTCAACCAAAAAGTTTATAGCTACTCTCTTCTTGAAACAATTGTGAAGTCTTTGTCAAGCTGCGCTTCTTTGCCACTGCTTTCGAAGTTTATTCAGGTAATTCTGTTATTGTTTCTACAATGCATGGGTCCACTTCCGTAGTCTGGGATCAGAGACTTTAGATTCTCTGATGCTAACTGAGAATGGAAAGAGTTACACTGTGCACTACAGTTAGATGTAATTTCTGTCCTATTTTTCTGTAAAAAGAGTCTGCTCGCTCGCCATGCATTCGCGCTATTCGAGCGCACCACTAGTTCTAAATATTAAACTAATAAATCTATAGTTGCTATTGTTTATTGATTCATACAACATTCCAAATCCTCTTCTTCTGTTTGGTCCCAATCTATAGCAACTACTGCCTCTAATTTTTTTTATTTGAGGAAAAACAACAACAACAAAAAAACAAAAACAAAAAACAACAACAACAAAAAAAAACAAAAACAAAAAAAAACACACAAAAAAAACACACACACAAAAAAAACACACACATAGTAACAGTAAATCAATAAATTAATTATAGTACCACAGTTGGCTATTTCTCGGGAACAAACTGAGCTGTTTCACACCCACACCTAATTCATGAAATAACAAAACTAAATCACCAAAATACCGCAACACGTTGGGACGGGTAAACCATAAAGCCCGTCAAGTTATCCCCAATATACAATTGGGCCTAATCAATCCAGTTAGTAAAAAAATGCGTGACATCGATGGGAAGACCTGCTGGTATCAGAACCTTGAGGGGGGGGGGGGCATAATTGAATATAGAGATCCTGCAATTATGGTTGGTCAAAACCTTATTCTTGTATTTTATGTTATCACCAGCAAATTTTGGGGGAACAACCGATCCAAAGGTCAGTACATCTTATAAGATTCTGGGGGAACAACCGATCCAAAGGTCAGTACATCTTATAAGATTCTAAAGATTACGCGGGAAAAAGTGAAGTATTGCAACAATAGTTGTACACAAGAAATAAAATATATACAATAACCCTCTCAATTTTGTTATTTGCTAAATTATTAGCTATTATTATTATTGTTATTATTATATTTAACGTCGACTATGTGTTAATGACCAATTCATGAGCTTAAACAGTTTGGTAAAGCATCATCATTAGCTTCCATATTTTTAAAAAAAATTGTAAAAATGCACATTCTCATTTTGACTTTTTAATTCAGTATAAGGCATTGTAGCTAAAAAGCAGGTGAGAATGTCGAGGCATAAGTTTCAATAAGGAAGGTGAAAGATTTGAAAGGGAAGAAGTTTGGCACAATGACGATAGAAGGACCGAAAGGCTCAAGCAGGAAAGATAGACAAAGGAGAAGGAACTCAATGACTCAAGAATAAAGAGCTGAAGAAAGGAAAGCAGAAAACTGAGATAGTTCAGGAAAAAAAAAAGAGAGCAGGAGAGGGAAACTGATGTAACCTTAAGGTAGAGGATGATAAAAATTAATAAAACTACCTTACGCTACAGCATTCTTAATTTGCAAAAGCTAGTGTGTCAAGCACCACGGTGTGTGACCGGGGTGACCGTGTGACTTGCTAGTTAAAAGTATGATTATGATTATTACCACCATCATTCTTATTTTAGACTGAAGCTTTACAGTTTGGGAAGCCATATTTTTTTTTAAATTTTTTTTTAATTGTAAAATGCAAATTCTTATTTTGACTTTTTAATTGCAGGAAGTAATACTTAGAGCAATGTATACACAAAAAAATAAACTATAACAGGATGTTATTTCTTTCCACATCCTTTCCCAGCTATCAATAGTTACCAGTGAAATATCACTCCCTTCCTTTCTCCACTGATCAGGCAGCATGATTACTGCTAGGTAACAAACTCCCATCAATCAAACTCTTCCTGCATAATCAAGAATCAGAGCTAACTGAAACCTGGAAAGCTCTTTTAAGTAAGGGTGGTGAAAAGGTGTTAAGTTAAGGGCTCACTACAGTAGAGTTTGACTTGATTCCTCTGAACCCCCCCCCCCCCCCCCCCGTTGTACACAGCCATACCGCCTATTACTTCATCGTTACTTTTACCATACATTAATTTCAGTCTAGCGTACCCTTTTACAGACCACCAGTTCATATTAGCTATTGAAATATCGATGTGGTTGGTAAAGCGTTGGTAAAGCGTTGCTCAAGCTCGGTCAAATTGGTGGAAGTTGATTAATACAAACCACAGAAAATTTGATTCTTTTAGTCTATACTACAGACTATGTATAGAAGGAGCAGATGGAATCTTGGGAGGATGAGGAGGAACCTGAACTATCTGTTATGCCCACTCACACTTCAGTCACTGGACCATCTGCACAGCAGCCCACTCTTGCCTTAATTTCTGAATCAAGTACTAAATCTGTAGAGCTGTTCAGTACTATCACAGCTTGGTGAATCTGGATCATTCTTAGTGCCTGAACCACGTAGAATTGCACAGTAATTCTTTTCCTTTGTTCGTTGATGTTCAGCAAGTTTATAATTTGACACCACAGCTAGTTTTTCTTGAATTTTATTTATTAACCCTCAGCGCGCATTTGGCTTACATCATACAGCAGTCATGTGATCACTTATACTCGGCGTATTTTCTCTCCACGTGTGTCCTCAGTAGTTATAAGTTGAAGTAATCCGAAGAAATGTAATAATGTGCTGAGGGTTCGCACCCATGGTGCTCTAGTTAACCCTCAGCGCGCATGCGCGAGAGGGTTATAGTAGTCGTCCTGTCTGTCTGTTTGTCTGTCTGTCACGCTCTGATTTTGGAGATTACTGACAATTAACAGTTGATTTAGGTATGAACTTACTCAGGACGAAGATTTAAGACCTTTTATTGTGCTACTTTTTTAATTTCGGGCTATTCGTTGAGAAAAAGCGAAACTTTCAACTCTGCGTAGGTACCAGCTTTTATAGGCAACGCCCCTTCCCCCTAGCGTCACATCATAATCACGTGAACAAATAATTTCTGCAGCCAGTGGTGTACTTAGCTTTATGCTCAGGCTCCTAAGTGTTACTCCGGAGAAGTTAACGGAGCTGAAAGAAGTGAAGTTTCGCTTTGAAAATGTATACAGGTGAGTGTTTCTGGCTAGTTTAGCTTCTTCTCTTATGAAGACAGTGTTTCCATGTACCACTTTCATGGTCGAGCTATTTTTATACCTCATTAAAAATAGCTAACAGATTGCTTATTCTTTTGGAAGGTGATTGTAATATTGTAATAGCTAGGTAGTGTTTAATAGCGCTGAGGGTTCACACCTTTGGTGCTTCATTTATTTTATTGTTATTATTTTTTATAAATCAGATCATATTATGGTTAAATCATGAATTAAAAAACTCAAATTATTAGGTGAACATAATTATCACTTAATATCCTCCCTTTTGGCTCTAGATCAGCCACTGCAATACCTGTGTGTGTGTGTGTGTGTGTGTGTGTGTGTGTGTGTGTGTGGTGGCTGTGTGGCTCAGGGCCCCTGAGGTCCTGAGTTCAAGCCCAACTCAGGCAATTTTTCCATCTGATTTTCCATCTGCCTCCCACCAGCCCCACCAGTCCACCCAGTTGTGATTGGGTACCTGGCATTTGCTGGGGTGCAAATTCAAGGCCTTTTCTCATGAAACAGCAATGGTCTTGGGTGCCCACACCACTTGCTGTGAGGAAAGGCCTGTTCTCCTAGCCCAGCTCCAGGAGATTTTGCACAGCTCACAGTGCCTGTTTAGTGCACAGGCATCCTGGCCAGGTGTGAGAGCCAGGTGTGGTGACCACCTAGGCAGCAAGAGAATTGACATTTGTGTGTTTGTGTGTGTGGTGGTTATGTGTGTGTGGTAGTTGTGTGTGGTGGTTGTGTGTGTGTGTGATGGTTGTGTGTGTAGTGGTTGAGGTCCCACAGTTCAAGCCCCACTTCGGCTATTTTCCATCTAGCTTTCCATCAGCCTCCCACCAGTCCCACCAGTCCATCAGCCTCCCATCAGTCCACCCAGGTGTATCTGGCATTTGCTGGGGTGCAAATTCACCTTTTTACCATGAAACAGCAGTGGTCCAGGTGGGACTTAGGGTGCCCACACCACTTACTGTGAGGAAAGGCCTGTTCTCCTGCAGTTCCTAGCCTAGCTCCAGAAGCTTTGCTTGCACAGGCTCATAGTGCCTGCTTAGTGCACAGGCATCCTGGCTCTGCCAGGTGCGCATTACTACTAGCAGTTGCAAGAGAATGTGTGTGTGTGTGTGTGTGTGTGTGTGTGTGTGTGTGTGTGTGTGTGTGTGTGTGTGTGTGTGTGTGTGTGTGTGTGTGCACAGATAAATATTTTTTTTGTTGCTGTGGGGCTGACTGATTCACATTTGTTTGCTTGGTTGCTATTTAGTATTTCCGATTCTCCTAATGTTTATTATCATTGGAGAAAGCTACTGATTGCAGTATACTCAATGTGAATAAACACTAATCCAAAAAATATTTCGTTAATCCTTTTTAGTTTCGTAATTGATAGCATTTGATTCACTAAACACCAGGAGAGCTGTGGTTAGTTAAAATTGTAGGCTAGAGGTTACTCCCAATATGATACTCTATTGTGATAAGATGTGATCAACCTTTCCAGATTATTAGCGGGTTGGTAGGGATAAAAGAATTGAACTTGTTTTTGCAAGCCCAAGGTAGAGGTTACCCCTTATATGCTTTGGACCAAAACCACAGGGACTTTCTTTCATCTCACTAAACCAAAACTATTTCCAACATGGTTTAACCAGGAAAAAAATCCTCATAGAATGCAAGCATGTCCTGGTTATGACAAAATTAAAACTGTTTATTTTCCTGCTTATCTTGGTAATAACTTGAACATCTCAGATGAAGTAAAATATTTTTTTATCCAATAAGTAAACCTAGAACAGGACCTTTGAAAGCTCAGTCTCCACACATGTGTATATTAGCTGTCTGTATAAAAACTTGGATATGTAGAGAAATACATTTGTGGAGAAATTTTTATATTACTCATAGCAAAAATTAAATTCTGGAAAAATAATTGTGGTTTATGGTGGTTATCATAAACCTAAGTTACTGGGCAATCATGGATCTGGTATCAGTATTATCATATAAGTTAGGTATAAAATTATGGTAGACTAGTTTAATACAGTAATTGCTTATTGATAGCTAAGGGAATAAGTAATATGTTGCATTTGTGAACTAGTTAACCTCAGGCAAGCCAATAGGGTCAAAGGTGGCAGTAAGCTGGCAGATCTGGCCCAGGCTAGTTACTAACACTGTACTCCAGTTTCCAGCTTCTCATTCAGCTACGCAGCTACTTGACTGGGCTCTTGCTTTCTTGCTTAGTTTTTTATCTAGCTATCCTAATCTAATCACTGCTGCCTTACTGGCTCCCATCAACTCCTCTACACCTATGGCACAACACAGCCACCACCAGAGTTTCCGAGCCTATTCTTTCACATGATATGTCCATAGCACAGGTATCCAAACTACCTCTGGCCACCTTGAAACTCCAGCTGAACCAGTTCCACTTGCCTAATGATGGCAACAAAGCTGGGTAATTGTGAAGCGTCTTCACGTCTCGTCTCCAGATCTAGCAAGACATCTCTCAACCTCTCAACTCTGCCTCCAGCTGGGAACTCACTCCCTGGTCCTTCCAGTGATCAGTTCACCCCAGCCACAGCTCATGGCCAGAGATCATCTCGCCACAGATCCATGCATTCTGAATCGCGATGCTCGCAACACCATCGCAAAACCTCTCATCACTCCCGGAATAAGAGGCACTGTTCGGCTCGCAGGAGTAGAGGCAAACATGCCCACAAGTCCTATTCTAAGGCTAAGGATCGCCATCGCCCCTCTCGCCACCTGTAGGTCTCCTGCAGCACCATCGTCGTCATCATACAGCAGCTCCAGCTGGGAATCAGATTCTAGTTCTACTAGCAGCTCTTCACTATCCTGACAGCTCCTCAAGAAGTAGGTCCAGGATCAGCTCCCATTGCCGACATTGCCACACCTGACATCACCATGACCACGGACACCACGATCAACGGGTGGATCTACTGGTACCACCTTAAGCTTTAGGGATGACATCCGGCGTGGTAAGTTTGTGGTGTTATCACAGTTGTTGTGGGACCATTTAACCGGTGACAGTAGTTCTTCCAGGGTGGCTAACTCTAGAAAAGCAGCTCGCACAAGACCCATCACAGGTCTGGACACGTGGCTAGAGGCTTGGAGTATATATGCAGGCGTTTGCACGTCTTACAATCCAGAACTAGCGCCAGAGCTGTTCCGCTACCAGAATTTTAATACACGTGCCAGCAGACGATGCAAACCATACGCGTGGCTTCAGTACGATGCACAGTTTCGACTAAAGTTGTCATCTAACTCCTCGTTGAAGTGGTCTGATACCGACTCTGAGCTCATAGCTACCTGGCAGTCTACTGACGCTACCAGGAGTAAACCGTCATGTTTTACTTGTGGCAATCCGGACCATCTGGCCTCAGACTGCCCACTCAAGGCTACGTCAAGTACGCCAGACGTGCTCTGTCCCATTTGTAGTACCGCTGGTCATACAGCACGTGACTGACCTCAACTGACTTTTGCTAAAAACTCTCCATCTGTACTCCCTGCATCTAATAAACTAGAGTTTTGTCGCATATGGAACAGGAAGGGATCCTGTTTTCGGGCCTTAGCAGTCACTACTTGCATGCCTGCTCAGATTGCCATGGAGGACATCCAAAGCAATCCTGCCCCAAGCAGAGTCATTAGCCTGCACCCTGTGTGTAAACACAGAGTGCATACACCATTACGATTGCAGGTTTTTGCGCGATTTTTACTGCACCATCCTGATTATACTTTCGTCTCCCGCCTTATACAATCCCTTACCCACGGCTTTAATATTGGCTATTTTGGCCCCCACACCCCAGCTACAGCTAAGAACTTGCCTTCTGCCCTAGAACATGCTGACATTGTTGACGAAGCTCTCCGGAAGGAGGAGTTAGCCGAAAATCTCATGGCAGGTCCTTACTCTTCTGCACCATACACTAATACTCGCTGCTTGGAGTGGTTTCAAAGAACGATGGAACATGGAGACTTATTTATCACTTATCGGCACCGATAGGCAATAGCATTAACGATTACATAGATCCTTTAGAATTTCGTTACAATATAGTACTGTAGACGATGCAATTGCTATATGTCATAGATTAGGAAAAGGGGCCCTTATGGCCAAGGTAGACCTTAAAAATGCTTTTAGATTGTGCCCAGTGCGCCCCAAGGACTGGCACCTGTTAGACTTTTATTGGAAGCGCCAATACTACAGACAATGTCCCCCTTTTGGTTTGCGTTCTGCACCATATCTCTTCAACATGGTTGCAGATGCTTTGCACTGGATTAGTTGATTACTTTGGCAATTCTAATTTATTCCACTATTTAGACGATTTCTTCTTCGCTGGTAAAGCAAATACACGTGAATGTGCTCTATCACTGAATGATATGCTATGTTTGTGTGATGCTGTGCAGGCTCCATTGAAGCCAGAGAAGGTGATAGGTCCTTCTACTCAGATGATTATTCTTGGTATCGAGTTGGATACCATCCTTAGGCAGGCACGCTTCCACAGGACAAACTGCAGTCACTGTTGGAGGAACTGGAGCTGTTTGTTTCACTGCATCTCACTGACACATCTTACACTAAACGACAGCTCCTTTCTCTGGTGGGCAAGTTGGCCTTTGCTTGTAAAGTTATGCTTGCTGGTAGGATATTTCTGAGACGGCTTCTTGACTTGGCTCACAGTCACTCCACCATGGACAGCTTGATCCACATCAGTGGTGAGGCATTACAGGATGTTCTGTGGTGGACGAAGTTTGCTTCATCTTGGAATGGTGTGGCGTTCTTGACCCAACTTGGACTTCAGCATCTGAGTTGCAGCTCTATACTGATGCTTCTGGAACTCTTGGGTTCGGTGGCTATTGGAATGGTGCATGGTTTAGTCAGCCCTGACCACCACATCTGACTGCCAAACCCATCGAATGGAAGGAGCTGTACTATGCCATAGTTATAGCTTGTGAAGTGTGGGGCTGTCACTAGTCAGGGAAATGAATTTTGTTTCATTGCAATAATCTCGCCATTGTTTGTATCTGGGAGTAGGGTCTTCTTTGTGGCTGCATGTAATAACTTTAATGTATTGATCCAGACATGTCCTGGGTACCAATAACTGTTGTATTGCTGATGCTCTATCTCGATTGCAGCTGCCTCATTTCCATGCACTAGCCCACCCAAGGCCAGCCCCTACCCAACACCCATCCCTGCCCATCTGATGTTCTGCTCCAGGCCAGGGGTGTGGCTCATTCCACCAGGAGGACATACCAAGTTAGCATATTGGTGTACCTCCAATTCTGCAAGCAATTTAATCTCCCTTCCTTTCCTGTTTCTGAGATGACCCTTCGTTACTTTTGCACCCACATTTCACAGTCCGGCTCTCACTGGACTGTGATGGTTTACCTTTCAGGTATTAGGCTGCTTCACTACCTCCTGACAGCCATTAGGAGGTCCAGTGCTTGCAAGCCTCTGCAGACACACCCTATAACTCCCACTCTCCTCGTCACCCTAAAGACTCAGCTGTACCAGTCTGATCTGACATCTAGAGACTGGGCAATGTTTTGGGCGGCCTTTACTCTGGCGTTTATGGGTTTCTATGTGCGAGTGAGTATACTTCGCCATGGTCACGCCACTACAATCCAAGATATACTTATCGTGGTCCAGTATTCAGATTAGGGAGGAGTCCATTAGGATGCAGCTTAGGCGATCCAAGACTGACAGATTTGGTCTCTGTGACGTTGGTTGTTGGACCAACAGGAACCTCAACCTGTCCGGTGGCTGCGATGGTGGTGTGGAAGGTTAGCAGATTGCTGGTCGTCAATCAATAAATACAGCATAGTAATTTGACTACTGTATAGCTAGAAAATACATAGCATAGCTTGTTAGACACAATAGGATTGTTTGCATCACACTTTAGGATGTTGAATCAGGCATATTGAGAGGTTTCACATCATAAATATTGATGTAATTAAAAATATTTTTATATGAATTAGTTCAATTCTATAAGCAGAAATTTAAATTTTATAACTATTACAATAATTATTAATAAAATAATAAAAGAAAACATAACAAATGAAGCACCAAAGGTGTGAACCCTCAGCATTACTATACACTAGTTAGCTATTATGAAGATCTCAAAAATTATTTAGTTGGAGTAGTATCAGTATGAATATACCAATGTGTAGCTCATGCAAGTTGATATGTACAGCTCGAGCAAGTCAATAAGCAATTCGTGCAATGAAACGTAGACGTTAATGCTGCATAAGAGAAGCTTAACATACAAGTGACACTCACCTCACCAGTAGTTTCTCCAAGCACTCTTGGCATTGTGAGAAATAGTATAATGCAAAACTACCGCGGGAAGAAAAGAAATTATTTGCTCACATAAGTACGGCTTGACTATAGGGGGCATTGCCAACAATTTCTTACGACCGTATGGCCTAAAATAAACAAGCTTTTTCTGAAAAAAATTAGTCGAAACTAAAAACTCTGGCAATTAAAGGGACTTAAAATGTCCCCTGCAACATTTTGATGCTTGTTTCAATCTTTGGAAAGCTGCCATCTTGAGATCCGCTTTTTGTTGTGTGACAGAATGACTGACTTACTGACAGGCAAACCAAGTACTGTAACCCTCTCATGCATGGGCACTGAGGGTTAATTACAGGGTTAATTGCAGTCTAACAAGCACCTTAGTTGAAGTGGAGGACAGAAAAGAATGTTTATAGAAATTTTATTCGATATATCTAGAACAGCACGGTCATTAACCCCGAACAACAGCACGGTCACTAACCCCGAACAACAGCACGGTCATTAACCCCGAACAACACAGGTTATTTATGTTACCTAGTAGGCCAGCTTCTTATCATTTGCATTGTAGCTACACTGTATTGTTCTTTTGCCAATTCTGTAGGCCAACATTTATTAAATTGCACTGTATCAACAAAGCATATAAAAATTACTGATAAGGTGAAAGTGAAGATGTGGTAAATTTGGTTACTCACAACGATGAGCATAGATAAAAATTAAACTTACAATATTATACATGTAATTGCTATTATTCTAGTTGACCTAACCAAATTTAAAGATGCTGTAATAATAGTCCAATCTTCATCACCAGATTCTATATATCCTCGTTTACGTGTAGTGCTAGCTCATATATATTTCCTGTCTTGTATTGTTGTTCCCACATATAAAAATGAAAAAACATACTGCGGCTGAGATTCTATAGGCAAAGACAGAGGTTGGAGTGGGTGAGTGACAGAAAAGGTTCAAAAGCCGGCGGCAAACCCTCTCCTGGTGGATTACTTATTCTGCTGCAGATCACTCACATGTATGTCAGTGGATGCACAAGCCTTCAAACCTTCCCACACTTGTGATCTCCTATTGTTGATACTTTATCATACTTGATATACCAGCTTTCTGACCACAATAGTTTTCAGTATACTGTGGTTGGTAAACCATGTACTGTGTAGTTCCTATGGTTTCTTTTCATGAATGTATTTAATTAGTTCTTCCTCACAGCCTGAACTGAATATCACACTGTTAATCTGAATTCTTTGCAGGACATGAAAATATTGGGGACGTGATGCCTTCAGAAGCGAGTTTGCTGACAGACAGTAATTTTGATAATAATCTCACCAGGTATCTGTTGGTGTCATTTAGATACACACATTGAGGGACCAATGATCTGGTTTACTTAGACCACCACAGTGTGTCTTGCAAGTCCTTCTGCCCAGTGTGTTTATTCTGAGGAATTATGTCATGGACTCAAAATCCTTTGAATTCATTTGAGTGTGTTCCCTGGATTCCTCTTGTGCCATATTGCTGGCTCAAAATAAACCTTGTTGTATAATTCAGAATGGTGGGATTTTCATCTCCAAGAAGTCCACATTTCCATAACAATTAACAACTCATCAAGAGCATTGCAGAACTAGCACTGGCAGGCTCTGTTAGCTCTGTTCTTGCACTTTCCCAGACCTCCTGCTCCAAATTCAATAGCTTTTCCAGTTGTTAATACCTTTCTATTTTATCAAACTTCCTATACTAAATTTAGCACCATTTTCCCTGAAATACCAATGTAAAGCCCAAAGAATTACTACCTTAAAACTTTCTGGCTCCCCCCCCCCCCCCCCCATTTGGCTGTACATTTCACAAAGATGGACAATAATGCACTCAAGTCGATTTGAAATAGAGGTACCCTAATTTTACTTTGCTTGAGCCATATTTCTAGCCTGTCCACCCAGGTCTTTGTAGATGTCGAGGCATCAGGGTATTTTATTTTTAGAACCAAACTTGAGAGGGGGTCAAATAAATTTTTTTTGTTGAAAATTTCAGAAGAGGTGGGGGGAGGGGAGCTTTCTCATTTCTATGAGAGTGGTAATGTCACCATGGTCATAATAATTGTCAGGGAAGCCAATTTTATTATCTAGTACTCTCTGGATTTCAGACATAACCTAATTCAAATGGGTAAACAATTGATAATATGGGTAAAGATGGATAATCCAAAATATTCTATTTCGTGGAGTATGGGGACGGGGTCAACCTCCAAGGGAACCCCAAAATATGAGGGTCAAAGTACAAAATGACACAAGTACGTCCTGTTACCCCTGTATAGTGTCTTGCTCGCTTCGCTCACGAATGAATAAATCAAAGAATAAATGAAAATAAATAACTGCATACTAAAATATACTGTTTTGGTGGAGAGGTAAGAGTGCATCAAAGCATACTTTTTATAGAACAGAATTCACTGCATTTGGCCAAATAAATGTTTAAGCATATTTCTGCATCATGACAAGTGAGATGGATAGGCTAACATACCCATTAATTAAAATACTCCTGTCATCTACTGCATTTCAAACTCACCTTTAGTTGCTTTTGAAGTCCCTCCAACTGAGTTTGCAATATGGGAGTATGAATATGCCTCTCCTATTAATAGAATAAAATTAAAACAAAACAATAAGCAAACCTAGTTTCACAGTTTAAAACACAATTTCAAAAAAGCTTGTAGGGTACTTAATATATTAAGAAGCTAAAAGATAGTGTGGAGGTGGAGGGAAACAAATAAGAGTTTTTATTAGCTGTCTGTCTATTATATTCAGAATTATTGAATGTGAAATTAGCAGCAATGTTTTCTATATATTTAATATAAATGATTTAATGTGTGATCCAAAAGGAAGATGAAAGAAATGCTATAAGACAAAGGGTTTTTACATTTATAAAAGCTTGTTACCCACCTAATACATTTTCTCCCATAGCGTGCAGGGAATTATGAATCACAATTTTCTCTTTTTTGTATACAGCTTTAGGATATGTTCGCAGGTGGTACATTATGAGTCATGATTCCCTTTTTATAAATCTTGCGGTCTTTTTTGAACGTGTGTGCTATTGATCCCTAATAGCACAGGTTACCCGTGTTATCACTTGCTAATAGTAGGCCAGCTTTTTTTTTTTTTTTTTTTTTTTTTTTTAAATCATTTGCACTTGTAGCTACACTGTATCAGTCACTCACTATCTCTGTATTTCAGGATTAGCTTCCTCTGGAATTTCGATTTTAACCAATGCTCCACATAATCTGTTGAAAAGATTCCGTCTAATACGGGTAGAATTTCTGCGCTAAAGAATGGCATAGTCTCCAACTAGAAACAACTTGAACTGTATGTTTCCAAGCTAGTATTACATGCATGCACACTTACCCATATATATTTCACATAGCTACTGAGGTATTTCACTTAGTTACGTACTATTTCACGTTCCACTGTACTATTATAGACTATATTTCCCCAGCACAGGCATTAATTATCATATATAAAATAGACCAATTTTTAAAACATACTATGCAAATTAGATAATTTCTTTAGGTGAATGCCGCTACCACAATCAGGAACTGAGGAAGGGGTACAACTGCAATTACAATCAGGAGATTGAGGAAGGGATACACCTGCAATTTTTTCAGACTAAGAGGTCGGTCAGACCAATTATGAATGGGATGACTGGACAGATATTACATAGCAGGTAACCTAATCACTACCAGCCATTGTGGTATTCTCTCAATCTGTATTCTCTCAATCTTGCAGCTGTCGGTCAGGCATTATCAAAACCAAATTAGTCAGTTTACACTTCTAGGTTTGTTATATAATAATCCCAAGGGTACAACAAAAGGTAAGAATGAGGTGCAGAGTGGTAGTACTTGTGGGTAAACTTGATGTAAGGTTAGGTAATGTAATAGTACCTTGTGGGTAAGGTTTTAGAATTATGCCACCATAATTTTGAGCATAATGAGTGTCTCCTTATAGTACAGTCATTTTAGCCAATATTTGGGGTCAACCTCACACTAATTGCAACAAAAGCAAAATCAACAGATATTGATTCCTTATTATGTCCCTAATAACATAAAAAAAAGTCCTAAGGAATCCTCATGGGGGAACAGTGTGAAAATCACGAAAATATATAACCACTTAATAGCTCGTTTGTGGTTTTGTGGAATTTGGGTCACTTAGACCATTATATAAATGAATTGTTGGAGTCATTCGATGATGCACTACATTGTTTTTTCTACTTTATTGTGTCAATGCCATTTTAGACAAAATTTTGGGTCAAGCTCATCTGAAGAAAGCAAACTGAACTTATTTCATTTTATTGATATGTCCTCACTAATAAACAAAAGTCCTAAGGAATCCTTTGGGGGGAAGGTCTTAGTAACCCTCTCCCCCCCCCCTCCAATTTGACATCTACTTCTTTGCCGCCTTTTGTGTTAGATGTTTTTGATATCTGATTCAATTGATTTACATCTATCAAATTCAGTTATTTATGCCAAACTTAATAGACAAATGGAAAGCTCTTTACATAAATTATCTCATAAAAAACAAAACCAAAAACGATGCCACAACAAACTGCTACACACCCAAAGAAATTTAGTACCAGCCTCTTGTGATCTTAGGTCATCACAAGATGGGTAGACGTCATGAGTCATTGTGATGGATTTGATATCTTCCTTGATGAGTCTTGCAGCTGCCTGTACAAGTTTCATCTTTTCTTCAGTTGTGTTTTTTCCTGCTGCTGTTGCTTGTAGTATTCATGAAGCATTGCTCTTGCTGTTGTTCTGAAGGTAGCCACATTTGACTTGCCATTAATTTCAGTCAAGATTATTTTCTCACCAAAGTGTTCTTGTAGCCTATTCTTCATGTGGGTGTAGCCATATGCTTTATGAGCAGTGTTTGTGAGCTTCTGTTCCATGAGATCTATGAGGTGATCAATGGTGATTTGTTCATCATCATTTTCTTCAAGATATTGTGCAACCTGCAAGAATGCTACTGCCCTCTCATCAACTTGAGGCTTGCCAGGCTTTGGTCTCTTAGAGTCTTCAGTGCTTGCCGACTGATGAGCCATTGGCTTTTGCTTTCCTGTACGAAAATTGACACTACAAGTCTGATGATAAACTGCATCTGCTGCATGTAGGTCATGTACATGCAAAATGCGTGCTTTCACATTATCAGACCAACTATCAGCTCGTTAACTGCATATTGCCAGGAGAGTGTCCTTTAATCCAATGGTCTTCACTTGCAGGACATCGTACTTCTTCCTCTTCCTCCCCAATTTGGCTGGTCTGCCACAGAAGAAACAATCAGTTGCAAAAGAAAACCCCCTCCTCAGATGATCTAAGAACAAGTCCGTCACTGCTAGTACTTGGCTTTGACTGCTCATGCTTGGTGTCTTTGGCAATCTGATCAGGCTTATAGTAATTACGGCGGCAGTCCTGGTGTACCTCTTCACCAGGTACAGTGTGAATACTGTCTTTCCTCAATAATATACTGGCTTGGTTGATAGCTAGACTACCCTTTTCTTCAAGAGTTGATACAGATGAGTCTACAGGATGTGTGCAAATAGCGCAACATTCAGACACCTCCATGGCTGAAAAATATAAATCAACCACTGAACAACTGCGAGTAAACAAATAAGAAGCAACATACCTCCTGTAGCTTGATTCAATATGTAGTAGATATATAGAGCCTATTGAGTAACATGCATGCATGTGCTTGCAAAAGTAGCACTTTTACAGCTATTAACCTCTAGCATGCATAGTCAGCTCCAAGGAATTTATACCAAAATATTAATATTATGTGTTGGGTCACAATATACCTGTTGTTGGTTGCCTGGAGCCAGTTTTGCTTTCCCATTAAGAAAGCTTTCTAATTTATAATGGCATATAAAGATTGAAGATTAGTAGTAACTTCAGCTGACATTTAAAGGGGTACTTCAAACAGTAGTGACAGAAAATATAGCAAAAAAAAAAGTGTCAAAATTTGTTTTTCATGACCTTACCCCCAAAGGATTCCTTAGGACTTTATGTTTATGTTAGTGAGGATATATTAATAACATGAAATAAGTTCAGTTTGCTTTCTTTAGTATGAGCTTGACCCAAAATTTTGTCTAAAATGGCATTGACACAATAAAGTTTCATAGTGCATCATTCAATGATTCCAACAATTCATTTATATAATTGTCTAAGAGAAATGATTTTGGTACCAAAATATAGCTCATTTAAAGAGCTTTTCAATGATATGTTAACTTTAGACGTAGTTACTGTAATAAGTGAGATATGACCCAAATTCCACAAAACCACAAACGAGCTATTAAGTGGTTATATATTTTTGTGATTTTCACACTGTTCCCCCAGGAGGATTCCTTAGGACTTTTTTTTCCTGTTATTAGGGACATAATAAGGAATCAATATCTGTTGAGTTTGCTTTTGTTGCAATTAGTGTGAGGTCATTTCACAAAATGCTTGTACTATAGAATAATGCTAGCATAACAAGAGAATAACGCAGGTATATACATACTCAAATTTGATAAACCTTTCCTTCATAGATATTAAAGATTCAACTGCCTTTCCTATATTTTATTTAATTTGCTTATTTAGGTTGCTATGTGTTACTTGAAATATTTATTAGTTTGCTTTGTGATGAAATTTAGTAAAATAGTAGTAGTAGTAGTAGTAGTAGTAGTAGTAGTAGTATTGGGTTCACTATGTGATAGTTAATGCCTGTCCTAAAGCTACAAAAAGAGGGAATTATGACCCATAATTCCCTGCACCCTATGGGAGAAAATGTATTAGGTGGATAATACTTCTGTGTAGTGTATATGATACAGACTAATTAGGACTGCTTAAAAATAGTCTAGCTGTCTTAAAAAGGGAAATGGACAAGATTATTTCCAAAGCTCAGACTGTTTCAAAACAGGCCAGACCTTTTTAAAAAGATTCAAATTATTAAAAAAAAGGCGAGATAGTAAGCATGGCAAAAGAACTGCTAATTGTAAGGGCATTGCCACAGCAGACAGTTTTCTGTGTATAACCCTACACATGCTGCAGATTCATGCCGGGTTAAAGTTATTGTGGTGTCTCTGTATGCTGAAGTGCATATCTAATGAAATGTTTTGGCTACTTGTGTGTCAGTAACAACGATGATGATGATGGTGACCGACGATGGTGTGAATATTCATGAGCTTGAACAGTTTGGTAAAGCATCGTGGGTAAAGTGTCATCACATTCAGTAGAAGGTTATTGACTAAAAAGCGGGTGGAATCGGCGAGAAGGTAGTGTAGGTATCAAAAGGGAAAGGCGAAAACACGAAGAAAAAAAAAGCGACTATAAAGCAGGTGGAATCGGTGAGGACAGGCAGCGTAGGTTTCAAAAAAGGAATTATCTCAGTTTTTCTATCTTCCTCCTTTCCCTTCTTCAGCTCTTTCTTCTTGAGTCATGGAGTTCCTTCTCCTTTTTTGTCTATCTCTCCTGTCTTTAATTACAAACCCTGTATAAATTTATAGGAAAAAAGAAGATCTAGTACAGCATCACAAATTAGAGCTCCATGTACTTGGCATTGTGCACTTATTTTGGTTCCAATTCTAGGAACAGTGTCATTGTTCCCCAAAGGTGACAAGGCAACAAATTTTGTCAGAGTGAGTCTCCGGTCATACTTATTCAATGATTTTGTTTTTTTTTTCATTCTTTTTATCGAAGGGGCAAGCAGAAAGTTCACTATCTAAAGGTAATTTGCTTGTTTGGGTAATAGAGGTGGCTTTGTACAAAATTGCAATACTTACTTCATCCATATTACCTTGGAACCACTATACAGCTTTCTTCCAAGCTTGAAACATTGAAGGTTTCAAAACCCACACTCTTAGCATAAGAACAAATATTTATTTACAGTTTCAGGGTTGTATAGCTTCAATTATTTTTCTGCCAGAGATTTCCTAATTACCCCATTTGTTCCCCTATTACAATCTGTGGGGAACAGGATTCTGACAAACATTATAATACAGTGCTCTTGTGTGGTCTTTAACCAGAGTAGAGTTTGCATCTGGTGGCTAGTTAGGAGCAAGCCTAACTTTCAAATGAGACTGCTTGGCTTTAATTGTACATCATTGTAAAGCCAGCAACATTTGTGGCTAGTTTGGAGCCAGACTGTTTTAAAATGATCTAGATCTTTTTTACAACTGGGCTTGTAGTTTGAAAATGGTCAGTAACACCACAAACTCAACCGAGTCAATTCTGACATGAGGGCAACCACTTTGGTCATTTGCATTAAGCATATTTACAAAAATTTAGAGAAGTGCTTAAGCACAACCATTGGTGTTTTCATCAGAAAACCACTCGAGGAAAACTTCAAGCACTTTGAAAGAGCTTGAAGAACAGAAATTGAATAGAAAGAATTGCATAATAATATATAGCTGACCTCTAACTGTGTACTTACTTTTGGATTGAATTTGCAGTAATGAGTACTCCATAACTTCAGACAAGGTACATTCCAGTGGGGCTCAATGACACTAGAAAGGTGTTATATACAGAGGTCACTTTACATTTACATCACACACTTCTTTCCCAACTATCAGCAATCTGATAAACAAACAATTCCTCTTGTAAACCTATGATATTACATTGGATAGTTTTTCTGAGTATTTCTGCATCACCCAAGTGTTCAATATTTTCCCATATTGAATGCTGCATACTGAATGCTCCAACTGGACAACTAAATTTTTTAGAAGTATGGCAGAGTTTAATCTGAATGTTTACTATTTTAGAAAAATATCCAATTATAATGTATTTTTTTTATTCATCGTACAATATGGGAATGACATTTTTAGTTTCATGAGCCTTTGACTCGTGAAAATACTTACAAGTACACTGAAATATCTCCCCATATACTACACTGACTCGTGCAATAAGTATACACACAACCATTATAAAAAGTAAAATAAACATTTCCCCTTCTCCAGATTGTTGGGCAATAGTTAACTATGCAGGCTACCAAGGAGAAATAGGGTGGGATTGATGTTCTATTCTGATGCAGCAGCAAAAAATATGACAATCTAGTTCTAGTGGGGAGCTCTTTTTTTATTTTAGTATATACACGCAAACCCACAAGAGATCCAAGAGTATGGCAGTTTGGATTGTGTAGCATCTGGTAAAGGGTATTTAAAAGTATAAGCTCACAACAAAGGGAATCTTGATACAATTGAAACACAACATGCTGTGGTAAGGTGGATTAGATTGGTTTTCTTTTGTGAGCTAATTCTAATATTTGAGGCATATAAGTATTAAATTGCAGCGAGCTGCACTCTTTTTTCAGGCTTTAAAGTAGCCAGGGGAGTGAGTATGATTGTAATATTAATTATTATTAGGTGTTCCACTCTTTTTTCTTTTTTTCCCGTCTTCACAAGGAAAATTCTGGGTAAACTAGTTGTATCCAATGCCTTTATTAGAGGGTTGGGTTATATACTTTGAGATGTGCACACATGCAGCAATTTACAAATGAATTAACCCAAAGCTAATTTTCAAAGAGTCCTATGTAGTGAGTGCATTTAACGTGAAAACAATAACAAAAAAACGAACAATTAGAGCTACTTGACCAGCTCCCTCCCTTCACCCACTGCCCTATATGAACATTTGGATATTACTCAATTGCAACAGTAGAAAATCTTTTTTTGTCAACCATTTATTTAAAACCACCAAAATTATATTTTATGTTAGAGGAAGAGAATTACATATATAGATTAAAAAAAAAGAAGCTTCATTTATGGGTGGGGAAAAGTTCATTTAGGTGGGGGTTAGGGGAAGCCCCAGTATCTCCCACCTCCTCTGCATGCCAATAATTCCTACATGCACGGGTAAGATGCACTGGCCACACCCAATATTTAAACCACACAAATTAAACCAGTCTGAATAAGCAGGCCCACATTTTCTAGGATCACTACAAGGGTCTGGGACCTTGCTGCATAAGCTTTAACAAAGTGACTAGGTAAAGGGTCTCACAACTGAATACCTGGTAAGGCATCACCAACAGACAAGAGGGCCGGCCATAAATAGCCCAAGCGACTAAGTATGAATAAAATCGTTATCACTTCACCAAACACGCATCTTGTCTGGCAACCCATTTCACCCACCAAATTTTTTTCTTTAAAAAATTTTTTTTTTTTGTAAAGCCTAAATGTCAACTTCCTGAGTAGACAGACATATCATCAGAGTATTATTTAAAGCATTAGTTTTGTAACTTATATATATATTTTTTTGAGAAAGAGCTTAGACTTAGGCTCAGTATTCATCCACATTGCCCTCCTGAATGCCATAATTTAAGTTCTAATACTTCCAGCTAAAAAGCTATACAGTTATCTATGTATTTGCATCTTAATATGGAGTAGTGATCTCAGCTGAAGTTTTTGCTACAAAATTTTCAGCTTATGAGTATATATATATATATATATATATATATATATATATATATATCAATATGGAAGAAAGCTATGTGACACTCCATTGTCACCATTATGGTAAATTTTGCTACCCAGCACCAGGGAAGCACCTTTTCCCTCAGCTACAAAAAAAAAACAACCCCCAAAAAAACCCCTCTACCCAGCATTCTTTCCTCAGCCCTGAAAAATTAACAAGTATAAAAAAGGAAAAACAAAACAAAACAAAAAACCATAAAAAACAAACAAACAAAAAACTCTACCCAGCATTCTTTTCTCAGCCTTAAAAAATTAATAAGTATAAAAAATAAAAAAATAAAATAAATAATAAATAAATAAATAAGCAAAGGAAAAAAACAAAACAAAACAAAACAAAAAATAAATAAATAAAATAAAAACAACCAAAACTAAAAATAAGAGATACAAACCAGTTTATGACTAAAAATAAGAGATACAAACCAGTTTATGACTAGCATAATCATGGAGTCAGAAGATCCAAATAAGCAATAACAAATCCTGGCCTTTCACTTCTTATCCTGGGATTTTTAAAATATTTTAAATCTCCATAATTATATGCTAGAACTACTATTTTACAGCAGTATGATTCATTTCTTCCTTGATCACTTCAATCCATAAGTACTAAAAATTAAGCTCAGAATTGTTAAATTAAGCTTATAAATGTTAGAAGCTTGCTACACAGACATTGGCCTAAACCTAGAGTTCACCTGAAGGAACAGAACAATGAGAAATACTATACTATAGTACATGGATAATAACTGATGATGAAAGTTTCGAAGTGCCTCTAACTGCTTCTTAGTAGCTGTCTAACTATGAGTAAAACAAGTTGTTTACCCATAGAAAGTATACAGTCAATCAATGTCCTTAGAGTATCTCTGGTGATAGTGCTATAACAGCTTCAAAATTATCCTACAAGAAGAGAAGAGCAGTTGTTTCTCAGAACAAGCCCATTCCAGTGACTACAATTTTTTTTAATCAGCAATATCACATGGTTGTGGTTGTGGTGTGGGGGTGGGGTGATGGGCAGGGATGTTTCATTGTTACAAATACACATACTGTAGCTAGCATGCTTCCAGCTTAAAGAGTGTATTTTTTAGCTTTTTGTTAAGGTTGCTAATTCTGCTATAATTTCTCAAGTATGTGTGATAGAAAGCTAAAAATTGTTAGTATTATAAATTAATGTCATATTAACATACAGACAAAACCATTTTGTGGGTTAGTGGTTATTTATGTGGTTATAGGTGATGGAACTGGGAGCTTCAAGACAGTGAATTTGGAAGTGTTTAAGCTGAAAAAAGAGAAATCATTTGTCCTTATCTCTATAACTTAGTATACTGATACTATAATACCTAAGTTTCATTATGAGCCTGATTTTGTGGGCATACGAAATTTGAATCTCAAAATATTTTAAATTTTAAGAAATAGTGTTTAAGCCAGGATTTTTGAATTTATGGAGTTATATCTCTATAAATTAGACACATGATGTAAAATTACCTTATAATTTTTGTCTAAGCTGGGAACTAGATATAAGCTGACTGCTTAATTACTGAGAGGTGATATGTTCCTCCAGTTTCCCTGCCCTTATTTCTTCTCCCTCCCCTCCACCCTTCCCCTTAACTCTAGATGACTCAGAGCCCAAAGGTTTGTTAGTCAGGAAGACCAGAGTAGTGATGACCATGAACAGAAATGTGCTGGATTCCAACCACTACTGAAGCTTTGGTGGCTGGCTATACAGTGCTTCCAACTTAAAGAGTGGATTTTTTTTAAACTACTGTATAGAACCTCACTACAGTCATTTAACATACACATACCTTTTCATCATCATCCCAATAATGTTTCCAATAGTAAAACTGCCTGTTTAGAGAATGGAAAATGGAGGACAGCACTCTTCTCATTCACTCTAATACATTTTACGCCTTTTTTTTTTTTTTTTTTTTTTTTGACGTCAAGATTTTGCGGTAATTCGTCATTAATCGTAGCTAGTTAACGAGCTACAATCGAACAGTAATTTCCCCGAGCAGTAAGATGGGATTTTCCCTAACTGCAAGCGGCTGTATGGATTCTCAGCGTTCTACTAGCAGCAGTAAGCGAAGGCGACGTCAGTCAGAATTGTTGGCTGATATCACTAACCTGGAGCCAAGCATATCCAAGAGGTCCTCTTTTTCAAGAGCTGAAGGAAAGCTGAAAGAGTTTTAACACTCCCAAAGCTCCCAGCATTCGGTATTCTGACATCAGGGCGATGCAGTTGGAGTCCTACGGGTTGTGCGCTCCAGATAGCAGCTAAAACACTGGCCGTGATAGGAAGTAGCGCCGTAAAAACTTGATCCCACAGCCCTGAGATACAACCGCAGCTAAAGCAGCCATAGCCATGCAACAATTAGTGGTAAACTGGCGCCTCTCGTGCCTTTATGACACATATACCCATGCGCGGTTTTGTGACGTCACGTTTGTGTACTAAAGGTCCACAACCCGCTCTAAACGTCATCATTTGATGACCCTTACCTTGCCTAAAAAAAATTGGTGAAAAACAGCCACAACTCACTTAATTTTCAAGATATAGCTACCGAAGTTATATAATTTTACCCATCAACTGGTATGTATACTAGTGGTGTGCTTGAGCACAAATGGCGAGTGAGCTTGATAGTTAGGTAACATAAAACAACAACAAACTCTCAGCACTGTTGACAACACGCTCTTAGATGCCTAAAAGAAAGGCCAGAGTTATTTTTGTATATTTAGCTAACAAATATGGAATTACGTACTTACTTCAGCTTCCCTAGAGTAATGGTAGCCTCCTTAGCTTTAATATTACGGCATTCTGACTACCAACGGCTCTTGACAACCAACAATCTGCACTTCGTATTCCCCCCTTAACGGCGAAGTTTTGAAATTAAGTCTGGAAAAGGGTCTTCAATGCCATAGTAACCGGTCTCAGCAACTTTTTGTGTCCTGAAAAACAAGCGTTTTCGCCGGAATTTTCTCACACTTCGGAGCTTAAGTATAAAGTAAGGCTTGCTTAATGCTGTAGTTTCAGAATAAACTGGGGTCAAGCCTAAAAAGCCGTGTTTTTTTGGGGGAAAAAACGCGCACGCGTTTAATTACATACGTACGTCCAAACACATATATAAATAAACAAACATCCCCAATTTTCAATTGTGTTACCCCTATAAGTGTCTCGCTCGCTACGCTCGCTCGCCAATAATTGCTTATTGCAATCCCCCCCCCCCATGCCAAGTCTGGGAGGGGGCCCTTATAAGCCACACTGGGCCTCATAAACCACTGCTGTAAAGAATCTTGACCAAGGTCACCCCTAGGTCTAGCTAGTTCCCAAGGGGATTTCTCAAGCTGGGCAACCAGAGGAGGATGAGAGATGCTGATGGGTGGGTGGTATCTGCCACTGCAAGTGTTCAGTTGATCCCAATTCCTGTCACTCACCAGTAAAATGTATACAACTAGCCAAAATGTGCAGTAATCGGACAATTGTGCACAAGGTAATAGAGACTGCGTAATTTACCAGGTTACCATTACAAACAGAATCAACACATATACAGTCACAACACATTTTGGCACAACAATCCTTATCACTTTGCCCAACACACTATCAACAATAACATGAAGCAGTATTCCTTTGTTCCAACTATATCCATGCTCCCTTACTTATGACAATACTTCAATGAACCGCCATTCTATACTTTCTCTATAAAACATTTTGCTGTCTTCCCCCTCACTAACACAATCTAACTCAAACGTCACACATACACACTACTTTCCTCACTAATTTTTCACATTGACTATTTTCTGTGGTTTCACTATCTTCTCCAATCTCATTATCTTTTCCATTATTTATAACTTCATTACCTTAACTAACAACTTCCTCTGCTTTCTCGACCTTCTCTTTACTATTACTAATGCCTGCCTCTCCCCCTACTCATGTAATGGCTTCCTGATTTGGCTACCCTCCTCCTCTAGGTTCAGAGGTCTCACACCACTTCTCTGCTCTTCAATCATATTCTGTTTGTCACATGCCTCTTCTTGACAATTTTTCTTGCTCCTTGCTCTTGTTTGCATTGAACTAACATTTTTTCTGTTCTTCCAACGCCTGTAATGACATCTTTATTTTCTTCTCATCTAACAAAGGAAAGAGATATCAAGGCCTTTCCTCCTAACTCTGCCATACTCACAAATGGCACTTCCTCCTGTAAAGTAATACTACGTCCCAGTTCTAATACTTATCTCGGCCACCATTCTCACTCTATCATAGCTAGTTATCCTGATAAGAAGACCGACTCTGTTGGAAGTTAGCCCATGACAAATTGGACATATAGGCGCCAGGAAAGTTTGCCGATATTTTGGAGATCCTACCCCATAGTATTGAAGAAGCTAGTTTTTGCCAACAGGTGAATAACTTCAGGGTCAAGTGAACCAAAACAGGACACAATATTTGGTTGTTGAATACAGGGTTTAAAAGCAGTACAAAAAAATTTGACTATGAAAAATTGTGCCATTGACTAAAACCAGCAAACTGAATTGATCAACTATATCCACGAAACCCTAAGCACACCACCAACTATCACACAGAGAGAGAGAGAAAAGTATATAATATTTTGATAACATTGGAACTTTACCAGAAGCCACAAAGATTGCATGATAGAACAGACAACTCTTCCTTCTTAAGTTCCTTACCTTTTTTTTTTTTTTTTTTTTTTTTTAACACTTAATTTAAATAAAGTCTACCTGCTCTGCATTAGGTATTATCATAAATATCATTGTAGAATGTTCTTTTGGCTGCATTGACCATGTTCACCCACATCCAAAATGAAATAGTGTGAGAGGAAGCACTGATGTGATCATAGCCCTTCTCAGAGAAAATCTAGGAAAGAGAGGGAGGTGTTTGGATACAACAAGTTGGCCCAGAAATTTTGCATGTGAAGACAGAACTTCACCAGAGGATAAAAAAAATAAAAAAAACAACAAAAAAAACAACATACAAGTGCAAGCTTATAATTAGCAAGCTATACCCTACAGGGAAGCTTGAGACTAAAAAAAAATCCAGGTGAGGCATTTGAGCTATCTATGAGAACACTATATGATAACGTGAGTTATCTCACGGGTCATGTACCTAAAAATAACATTGTGAAGATATCTAGGGTGGAATAAATGTATATATACAGGTAAGATGCAAAAAGGCCATGGCCACACTCAAGATTTAAACCACACCCAAAATTAAACCACACTTAATTGTATCGGTCTGATAAGTAGGCCCACATTTTCTAGGGATCACTAGGGTCTGCCATAATTTAATACTTTCAGTTAAAAAGCTATACAAAACTAAAAAGAAGCTATACAAACCAGTTTCTGCAGTTCCCACCCGATCAAGTGATCTGCCAATGAGGCTTTCTCTGCCATGGACCAGGGAGGGAGGGAGGGAACCATGTTTTCACGGCAGAATGCCGGAGGGTAAATAAAAAGAAAAACAACAATAGTGTAACCCCTCCCCCCTAAGGTGTGGGTGGGTGGGGTCATTGAAGTTGTCCTACTTCGATGTATGTTCAGCTAACTGTGCGCGGTAACTACCTTGGCGCATTCACGTGTGACTCAGTGTCTTTTTGGCATGCGCAAATCCATAAATCCCCTAGCCTCACGGAAATCTGAGCCTGCTGCTAAGTGGTCAATAATCATGGAGTCAGAAGATCCAAATAAACAAGAAATCTTGGTCTTTGACTTCTTACCCTGGGATTTTTTTAGAATCTCCATAATTATGTTGCTACAGCAGTACGATTCACTTTTTCCTTGATCACTTCAATCCATAAATACTAAAAGCTTAGCATTGTTAGAAGCCTGTGAAAATTAAGCTCAAAATTGTTAGAAGCTTGTGCTATATAGACACTAGCCTAAACCTAATAAATTTCACTTGAAGGAACAGGCTGTCCCTCATGCCTGAGAACAATGAGAAATAAAAGTATTTTGGTGATAATAACTATGGTAAAAGTTTCAAAGTGCTTCCAACTGCTTTTTAATAGTTGTCTAACTATGAGTAAAACTAGTTATTTACCCATAGAAAGTATAGTTAATCAATCTCCTAGAGTACCTGGTGATAGTGTTACAGCATATTCAAAAGTTGTCCTACTGTAAGAGAAAAAGCAGTTGTTTCCCAACACAAGAAGTTGTCCCTGAGAAGAAACCAATCCCCTTCTGCAGTAACCACATTAAAAAAATTTTTTTTAAAAATTAAACCCAATCCACATGGCTGGTTGTGGTGGTGGTGGTGGTGGAGGGGGCAGGTGAGGGGGGTGTTTCATTATTACAAATATACAATACAGCAGCCAGCCACCAAAACTTCAAGTGTTGGAATCCAGTATACATTCTGTTAATGGTGATCACTACCTGCTGCAACTCTGGCCTTCCTGACTACCAAACCTTTGAGCTCCTTGTGTTGTGTATAACCTGAGTACTTAAGGAATAAGAGCTGTTGCTGGAAGGACATATCACCTCTTAATTAAGTAATCAGTTTACATTTAGTTCCCAGCTTAGACAAAAAATCTACCAGATTAACTGGGTATATAATTGACTTGTTGCAACCTTGTGCATGATGAAAAACAACTCTTCCTTCTTCAGTTCCTTACCTTTTTTTATACTTAATTATAAATAAAGTCTACCCAATACCTACTCTGCATAGTAGCTATTATCGTAGATATCATTGTAGAATGTTCTTTTGGCTGCATTGACCATGTTCACCCACATCCAAAATGAAATAGTGTGAGAGGAAACACTGATGTGATCATAGCCCTTCTCAGAGAAAATCTAGGAAAGAGAGGGAGGTGTTAAAAAAAAGAAAAAAGAAAGAAAGAAAGATGAGGTTGGTAGCATTTATTTAGAGTTGCCTACCTTCTTTCTATCTCCTTCATTGTTGGTCATGAACGTTCCAAACAGGCCAGAGTAAGAGTGTTCTACCATGGCCTATTTATGTGGGTCAAGGAAATTAGTCATACAATCTGCTCCTCAATACCTGCTTAGGGCAACCAATGTAAACACAACCTTTTCATCTGTGAAATACTGATGAAAAGTGCTGATAACCAACCAACTTATCAATTATGGTCCCTTGGAGCCTCAGAGCAACTACTTGTGCCCCTCAGCATATATCTTAAGGGGGTGGGGTGGGGAGAAGGAGGGCTAAACTAACCAGTAGTAACCATTAGTAGAGCTTGCACCGACATAAAGTATACATAGGTAAGTATATAGTATATAAGTATACACAAAAAGACTCCTTTCTTCTACTTCGGTGATAATCATGACACGTAAAAATAAGATATTATCCGGTGTCAAGTTTCCCCACGATTAACTCACACAGTCTCGCCATTGAACTGCAACCTGTCCCCCACTACTTGTTGCTGAAACTTTTATGTGAAAATAATGATGATAATAATAGTAGTAGTAGTAATAACAATACAAAGTGCTGATAACCAACCAACTTATCAATTAAACTAAAGGATACAATGAGAAGATGTTCATTGAACTCAAACGCTGAAGGACACTGTTGCATGACCTAAATTATAAGACAAGGCAATCAATGACTGCACGAGTAATAATAAGAGTGATAAGTTAATACTCACCTGCCACACACAGTCTGCCCACTGCAAGAAAACTGGACCATCTTCTTTCACCTTACCAAATCGAGAATGCCGTGTTTGAAATGGATGGCCAAACCAAACCCACTCCTTTTGAATAAGCACCTATCCAGCACATTTAAATATTTGTAATAGTCTGTCACGCTCTGTTTGGAGATTACTGACAATTAACTGTTAACTTAGGTATAAACTTATCGAGAATGACCTTTTATTGTGTCACAAAATCTTTTCCACTTACTTGGAAGCCATCCATTGTTCTGTAGTAGGGATCCATGAGAAGCTGAGCCAGACTCACAATCTACAGAAAAACATTTCTGTGTATGTGATGAGGAACAAAAACAACAAAAAACATCCTGCAAATTTAGCTGGCATCATTCTCTACCACCTCCCCTCCCTCCCTCCCTCCCCCCTAAACGAAAAGTAATTACTTATTGTACCAAAAAAAATCACCACAACTAGAACCCAACTGCTGTTCCTATTAAGCCCCCTGGGGTTTCTAATTTTGAACTGCTAATGTTACCTGGGTCGTTCTGTCCCAACCACACTCGTAGCAGACAAGCACATGGTCTCCATCCTTTTTCAATGCCTGGCAGACTTCAAATGACGTGGAGAGAAGCACACTGATCCTTGACAGCCACTGAGTACTATCCATGCCAAGAAAATAATCCTCATCTGGCCTGAGAGTACAAAGGGGAGCATTTTCTGTTATTCACATATCGTTTAATACCATCTTCTAAAATATGATTGAAATAGCACATGCATAAGCTAACTTGTGCTGTATTCAAAGAAAAGTAGCCATATTATGTTATTAGCTTACCATCCAAAATGATATAATACAATTTATTCAGGTTTTCTCAACCACATATTACCTCAATTAACACAAACATGTTCTTACAACTTGTTCTCCAATAGTGCCTGCAGCTTGTTGAAGCTATGTCTGATGTTCTTGAATGTAGCAGGATTGGGAGCATAGTTAAATTTGCAGTTGTGATAATAATAAGCTAAAACAAAACACACACACACACACACACACACACACAAATAATAATAATTAATTGGTACAACTGAGTATTTTTAGCAATAAGAAACAACTCACTTCTGACTTGCTCTGCATTCCTCTCTTTCAGCCTGTCAAAAGAAATGGTCATTAACATAACATGCATTGTGAGCATAAACACAAAATAACACTATTATCAGCATTACACAAAATAAATATATAAATGGACTAGTAAAATTACAACTTTTCAAAAAAAAAGACAAAAACAACAACAAAAAACAAAAAAATTAACGTTCATCAAAACTATGAGATTGAACACGTGCAGTAATAAATCAGTTCACTTCTGCTGCATAACCAGAACCAGTCATATAGGTAAGGGGTGTAGGGAGAATGCCACCAAATCAGGCCGTGGTTGGGAGTAATTGAGACCAGATGCTTGACTGGGAAAACTTTCGCCTCCATTACCGCTATATAGCAGACATTTGGTGACACAAGGTAAGATAAACACTTCAAAGAGTACTGGCAACTCATCTATATCCTAACACTGTGAACTTAACAGAAACATTTCAGGGAAATAACAACACTTACATTTCATATAGCTGATGATGAGCAAAGTTAGCCAAGCCAAATTAGCCTAGCCAGTTTTGCTAGCTCCAAAGGGGGCCAGGAATAAATATAAATATAAGTTAATGGAAATCCCACCTAGTCAGAACACTGGCTTCAAGATTAGCCAGAACTGCTCAGAAAATTGGTTAGCTGGACCATCCAAAATGTAAAATAGGTTCATGAATTTAAAACTTCCGCCTATTTACCTTATCAGTACTATAATTCAAATAAAGTGATGCCATTAATAAAATCAACATCAGCAATGGATCCATCAAACAGTGAGCAACCCACTCCTGGTACCTTGATAATGGTAAGACAATAATCGCCAGTTCCATGAAGTTGTAATGTTGGCCAAAGGCATAAATGGCATACTTACTATCTTGCAAACAGTGGCAAGCCTTTTTACCACAATCAATCTAGATTGAACTATTGCAAACAGTGGCAAGCCTTTTTACCACAATCAATCTAGATGGAACTATGGCAAGGCTATTTTTCCTGATTACTTTGATAAACACTGCAGAAAATATGCTATTGGAGTAGTCCAATTGTCCCTGCACTTTCAGATGTTTACTTTAGACACTTTTTCCACTCTTGGTCTTGGCCAGCATTCCCACAACAAAGCTATATTTAATCAGCAGTCCTGCTCCATGAAACACACTCATTCTTGGACTCTAAACCAAAACATTCATTCAAAGACCCTTTTAAAAAGGTGCACTGATTTGCAAAGTCAAAATGCTAGTTTTGGCAGGAACTTCCTCCTACTAATACCATCTGGCAGTTCCTCATTTCTTTCCGGTGCACAGTGCCAGGGGCATTTGAAACCACACTAGTAGCCAAAGGTCAAGGAATCAAATAGATAACCATCAAAAATTACAGGCTGACCAAAAAGGCCATGTGACATTATAACGGAGCGAGGAACTTCCTATTTTCCTCGGCCCTTGTTACTTCTTGTGGTTCCGTTAGCTATAGCTGAGCACCTGTAGTGGAGCCTTAACAATTACTTTAATTCATTTTTTTTCCTTTTGACTTTTTTGTTAATTGTTCTTTAAATGTATACATGTGCAGTCAGATTGATGTCAGGAAGCTGAAACTTCACACACACAAATTAATATATATTGAAATTGATTATGTTTTAAAAAATTGTGGTTTGTGGTCACAACTGTGGTAATAGATAGAAGAAGTGACCCTTTAAATGGAGGATATTTTTGACGTTTTTAAGCCAGAAAAAGAGTAAATTGAATTCGAGTGTCTAAAGATTTTGCAGACTGAATCTATGGCTCATTAATTTGATTTGTACCAAATTTTTATATTTTAATACTATTTTACTTATTTTTAATTTCATTTTTTATAAAAAACTAAACTCCCCAAATGCTTTAAGCTGGTAATTTTGCAATTTTGAAGTAAGTGTCTTGGGAATTTAATATAAAATACCTAAATAGTTGTATTTTAATCCATATGAATTTGAAACCCCTATCTTGAAAATTAAGGGAAATAAAAATGTTTTTGTGAGAGTGTTAGTATTTTCGGTGTAAGTTGTGACGTTTGCGGAAGCTCTTATCTCAATGACGACGTATTTGTGATGTCAGAGTGTTGCGCTTGCGCATTTGTGAACTAAACCAGGGGATGTTGGACACGCTGGTAAACCAGGGGATGTTGGACACGCTGGTAAAACGCGGGAGATGGAGGTTCTAGCTTATTGCCGCGCGGCTCAAGTTTAACTACGAGTTGTGACGTAGGGAGGACGAATTTGTGACATCAAAAAAAATGGCGCTTAATGTATGGAATGTCTATGGAGATAGCGTAGTTCTTATACTTATGCTGTTTTTTGTGACTTAGTTTCGAGTGGATTGGGATCTAACAACACAAAAAAGGTATGGCTAAGCTTATTGTGATTGCAACTAGTCTAAGTTTTGAGATCTGTACTTTCTACTCTTTAAGCTGGACGCACTGTACATACATACATATACTATTTGCAATGAATTAAGTAAAATTTATGTAAAGAAATTTATTATAAAAATTTGATAAAAGTGAAATATCATTAGATACATAGTACTTATTACATGAGTCAGAGTGTGATAAGGCGAAATATTTCACTAGCAGGCTAATTTATTTTCATGAGCCAGAGACTGAAAATAAAGCCTGAGAGTGAAATATCAGCCATATCACACTGTGATGAGTGTAATAAGTGGTTTATTCCACATAGAATAATTGTCAATAAGCCCCAGCCTTCTGGCAATGATACTTACCCATATTCCGGCTTTTCTGTGAATATATGTACAGTCATTGCAGGTCCAGTGTGGTTCAACTTGCATCCTGATATAGCCTGTAACATAGCCTCGTCTGTCTGTCGACTGCTACTAAACTGCCCCCTACAAACATAGAGACCCTCTACTTTAAAGCTTCAAAATTGAATTTGAATTCATTACCACAATCTGTTTACTCACACTGATAAAAAAATTAATCATGTCAGAGTTACATATGAGACTATTGTGTGTGTGTGTGTATGTGTGGTGAAGTGGTTGTGTGGTGTAGTGGTTGCGTCCTTGGCTTTGCCAGGTGTGCATATAACCTAACCACATAACCACTAGCTGGTGCAAATGAATTTTTTGTGTGTGTGCAAGTGAATTTTTTGTGTGTGTGTGCTGTGAGGGGGAGAAAGGGGGAACAACCCTCCCTCCCTCCCCCCTCCCTCCCCCTTAATAGAACCACTATGCTGCACCACCAATCTACTACAACCTGTGCTGAAATAGCACAGATAAGGATTAAAAACCACTGTCTAGAGAAAATGCATATTTGCATAACTAGCCTGGTGTGCTGGTATATTGCCAACATTTATATACAACCTGACAAACTATCCTAAAATTCATCAACTTTTGAATCTAAAAGAGTGGTCCCCTGCTCTGTTTATGCTCTTGAACTCATCTTTAAATTATCACCACATAAGCACTGAGCAAACAGTAATTACTTCAGCATAGTACAGCTGCAAATTTTGTTTCCTCTGCTTGACAAAGTTTCTGTGAAAACTACTCAAGGAATCACAGCATTCAAATAGGTTGGTAAATAAAATTTTGATCAATCTATAGTTTCCAAACACCTGTAATACAAACTCCCAGCTGGGGTTGGGGGACCACAATAAAAAGTGCTGCCTTGCATTCCTAGCATCTTTGAGAGTAAAAAAAAAGAACAGTGGTGACTATAAAAATATTATTTTTCAACAGAAGTTCGACTAAAACCAAAACAGAAGAAACAAAGAAACAAACAATTAACAACAAACTCTTTATGTTTACCTCTCTTCTTTTGTTCCTGCAGCCCTGAGAAGAGCTGCTCCATTGTGGCTGTTGTACCAAGTGAGAGTTGGGAACCTGTTCTCCCTGTACAGACTGGCTCCTCTGATGAGGTCCAGATCACCCACACAGCTGGGCACTATCACATGAGTGGGATAACTGGGACACAAGTCTGGCCCTGCAAATTACACAAACAGTATGCAATGCTATTTTATACTAATATTGTTTCCTCTACTTTACAGAATCCACAACCCACAATATTGCTGTAGTAGTCATCCAGTCTGTCCCTTAACTCACCAAATTATTCCAACATTTTTTTTTTTGCTATTTAGTTTTCAATTAGACAGCTAGTGCCATCACCCTGGGTGGGCTTGAGCATCAAACTATCAGAGTGCCAGCAATTTTGAGTATTACTCATCCTTTCCCATACACTATCACACAATAAAACTGGTTTGCTTCCAATCCTCTCCAAAATAGTTGGGTTTTTTTTTGGTTGTTTTTTTTTTTTGTCTTTGTAAGACCCATTACTCAGGGGTTCATTTAGGGTGGGGGGAGGGGCGCTTACCCTCCCTTACCTCATTTCGTCACCCCTTGAAAATATTTCTAAAATTTTGTAAGCAAAAGCAATGTTAAAAAATGAAATGAAGACGAAATGCTTAAATCATGAATTTATTGCTGCTCTAATTATTGTCTTAGTAATTGAAGCCAGGTCCTCTTCCATCATGTATGAAAGTTGTGACCTCTTGAGATAGCTAAAAGCTCAGTCTCCTCCCTCCTTAGATTAATACCTAAATGAACCCCTGGTAGTACTGATTTAGTTTGCCTGTTTGCCAGTCTGTTTGTCTACAATCAACAATTCTTAGATGGAATATTTCAAGCATAGCATTAGAGTACTCCTCAATGAGTCCATCCAGTGGCTTGAACATGCAATTTCAACTTGCCTAGCTGCCTAGCAGTACTTATATAGAGTCAGCTTGAGTGATGACACAGACTGTTATAGAGGATATCAATGCAAATTTATTATTTTGAATTTTGAGTTTCACCAACTAAGAAATACTTTCGAGCAAAAAAATATATACAACTATCTTACAGGTATAACTTACATATATATTTGTGGGAACACGCCCACCAGGATGAACTGCCACTTATCAAACTGTGTGTCTGAGAGAAAACATGTGTGTTGTGTAGTGTGGATTACTTGTGGAATCATTATGGTTGTATTCAGTGTATTTAGTATTCAGAGTGTGTGTAACAGGGCAGTGTGGCTAAGGGGCTCCACCTTGCCTTGATATATATATTTGTAGTCTCATCTGTAGAGTTTCAGTCTTTGTGTTTTTCAGTTCTATGTCATAGCCCCCTTTTCCCTTTAATTAGAACTTTTATGCAAATCTGGGGATTTGGGTAGCTATTTACACAAAGACTCTGGTGGCAGCGATTTACCTTGGGATTGACCAGGACCAGGCCCAAGTGCAAGCACTCCCTGGCCCTAATCCCCACAGCTGGCGGCAGCGGTAATGGTTCGAACTTGGCCTACCTCTCTGGAGACCCAAAACCTCACCTGCCATCGACTTGCCGAAAGCACCACGTCTATCACAACCTGCAGTCAGCTTCAGAACTGTTCCCTGGCTGTGGTTTTTCTGTTCAACTTATCTTGTGTTGTGTTATTTATTTTCATTCTTTCATGTGCGTGTGTGTGTGTGTGTGTGTGTAGCTCATTCTGGGATTGGAAAGCTGCACCACAGAGATAATCAATGGAGAAGTCAAGCTATCAAACTCGTTCAAAGGACCGACAATCACTAGAAGAAGAGATTTCCTTGGATAGGCGAGATGGTTCGGACTCTGAGGCATCAACTATTACAACTGACTCACAGGAGCACAGGAGGGAAAGACCTTCATCAGTAGAAAGCTCTATATGTGAACTTGTCAAGGCAATGCAACTCTCCATGGAGATGAGAGACAAGGAACTACACAACGAGAAAATAAGAAGAAAGGAAGAGATGAGAGTAGAGGAGGAAAGGAGAAGGAATGAAAGAGAAGAAGATGCAAAAAGACGAAGGGAAGAGAGAGAAGATATGGAGGCGAGGTTCGAAAAGCTAGAGAAAATTCGCCAAGATCGTGAACATGAAAGCCAGCTAATTGTGGAAACAGAGAAGTCTATTAACAAATTCATATCATATAAGGAGGGTCAGGATATTGTTCACTTCCGGAACCACTTTGAGTTTGAGATGTCCCGTGCAGAAGTGCCGATCAAGAGATGGAAGGACATTCTCTCATCTAAACTGCCTCCAGCAGTTCAAGTAAAAGTTACAGCGATTATTGAGTCTCCTACGTGTTTATTTTCGGAGATTAGAACAAAACTTCTGGAAACTGAAGGGCTGTCTCTGCAGAGAACCTGGACCAACCTGTTTGGGCGGCATACAGTGAGGGGAAATAAAAGCCATAGAGACTGGTTTCACTCCCGATTGACTCACATCTTTGCAGGTTGTAAAACTCCAGAAGAGTACAAACTCCGAAGCCATAGGTCTATGCAGATTAGACTTGAACAACAGTAACCAGCTGCTACTAGATGAGAAGGACATCAAGACCGATGAGGATTTATTGACTGTTGATGATGCTTCCAAGGATGGGACCCAACAAAAACACAACAAAGGTCGAGACAACAGACATTACCACCACAGAAATTGTCTTTCCACTTTGCCATATTTGTTCCAAGGTGGGTCATCAAGCGGCAGATTGCTGGTTCAGAGACCAACACTGGAACACTGAGGAGCACAATCATACGACTAGGAAGGTGATAGACAGAAGTGAAGTGATCTGCTTTGCATGCAAGACACCCGGACACTATGCCAGTGAGTGCTCCGAACACAAGCCAACTCAGAAATCAATAAACCAGAAGCCAGAAGAGAAGAAGGTACGAAGTGTGAAAGTAAATGATAGCTTTGTTTTAGATGGTAGTGTGAATGGCATGAGTGTTCCAATCCTACTGGACACAGGAGCAGAATTTCAGTAGTGCCTGAAAAATATGTCTTGGAAGGTGACCATGTAACCACAAGGGATGTGGGTTGAGAGCCAGGCTAGCCATGATTAACTTTGAAGTAGATGGAGATAATTCCAAAGGAGTTGTGCAGTGGTGGTACCAGAGTGGTACTCCCAAAGTATCTTGCTTGCAATAGATAGTTCTTTAAGGCATTTGTTGTTGAGATGTTTACAGAGTGATGGAGAACAGCCAGAGCAGGTAGAGCCCAAGAACGTCAAGGTAGTGACGAGGGCAGAATCTATCAGACATGAAGCTGAGGAGACTTCAAAGAGGGGAAAAGAGAGAAAAGATGCAAATGTTAGACCAATGGATTTGGATGAGGTGAGTGAGTCGGGTTGTGTAGGGGAGGATGTGCATGTAGAGGAGTGTGTTGGGTTTGGATGCTGAGGCATTAGATGATACCTTCGCTGATGAGATAGATCCTTCGGTAGCAGTTGAAGAAGAGGTGATGGGAAGGACAAAGTGCAGAGGAGTGAGGTAGAGCCTAAGGAGAATACAATGGATGATGAATATGAGAGGCTTGTAAGTGAATTTGAAGCCCCCATTGTGGTAGAATGTGAGAGTACTTGTAGAGGACTAGAGGGAATTTAGCTAACCTCTAACTCAGATTGCTCAGTTTTATTAGCAATTGACTGAATGATACACGTGAGTATATGGTAAAGGATGATATAGAAAAGTGCGGGGAAAAATGAGGTGAGAATTGAGAGTTCAGAGTTTACTACATCACTCCCCCTCCAGCGATTGGCTAGAGAGCGTAATCTACAAGATGTGCTGGCCAGTGAACATGACGACATGCACAAGTTGTACATTCCAGCTTCTGAGTATGGGGTGATGTGGGGGACGAGGTGTTGGTGGATGCGGTCGAAGATGTGGTCGAATTATGTGGTCAAATTATGTGGTCAAATATGTGGTTGAAGATGTGTCTGCAGATCTGGTTGGTGGAACAGTGATAGTGGGGGCATCTACTGAGCTAGCCACATCAAGGTAAGCCGGTTTCAGCCTGTCCATGGATACCGGTCTTTGCGACCTTTGATGTCCAATGTGAAGAACTTTGCAGACCTGTATAGGACTTTGTAGGGTCCATCATATGGTTTCTGTAGTGGCTTCCGAACTGCGTCGTGTCTGACGAATACATGAGATGCTGTATTGAGCGAGCTGTTGACTGAAGTTGTTGACTGGGAAAGTTTCCTGGGTGGAGTGCAACGCAAGACTTGCATATGGTGCTATAGACGAGAGACATAGCTGGCAGGGTCTGTGTTACTAATGTCGTGTGAGACAAAAAATTCACCTGGAAGGCGGAGACTCGTACCATAAACAAGTTCGGCAGCTATACACCGCAGATCTTCCTTGAGCGAGGTGCGAATACCCAGTAGAATTAAGTGTAGCATGTCCACCCACTGCTCAGGATGAAGCGAGGCCTTGAGAGCAGACTTCAATTGCCTGTGAAACTGCTCTACCAATCCATTGGCCATAAGATGGTAAGCCGTTGTCCTGGTGTGCTGTGTACCCAATAAGTTAGTGAGAGCCTTCCACAAATGGGACTCAAACTGTCTGCCACGGTCAGTGGTGACAGTGGAGGGTACTCCAAACCGAGAGATCCAAGTTTGGATGAAGGCCTTGGCAACTGTGTCAGCAGTACAATCGGGGATGGGGATAGCCTCAGGCCACCGTGTAAATCGGTCCACGCAGGTCAACAGGTAGGTATATGGCGGTAAGGGTCCAACTAAATCAATATGTACATGATCAAATCTTGCATCAGGAGTAGCAAAGGTAGTAAGGGGTGCGGCGGTGTGTTTGTGAACCTTCGCACGCTGACAATGAAGACAAGAACGTGCCCATCTCCTCACGTCTGCATTGATGCTTGGCCAAACAAAATGGCTTGTCATAAGACGTTGTGTGGCACGAATTCCTGGGGATGCGACATGGAATGAAGAATGTCGAACACATGTCGACGATAGCTCGGTGGGACGTACAGTACGGGGGAAAATGAGGTGAGAATTGAGAGAGTTCAGAGTTCACTACATACTAATGATTTGAGACAGGAAGTGGAGAGTGATGACTCACTGAAAACATGTAGGAAATTGGCAACAGAGCGTGGGTACCAGTGGAATAAAGGCTTGGTTTTTCATAGGCAGGAGATTGGAGACTTGGGGTTCAGGTCTAGATTAGTCTTACCACGGAGCAGGAGAATGCAGGTACTCAGGTTGGCACATGACCATCATGGGCATGTGGGTGTGAAGAGAATGAGAACAATCATAGCCTTGAGATTTACCTGGCCCAATGTTAGTTCAGACATAGAGAAGTACGTGAAATCATGTCTTGCATGTGCTGAGAGTAACAAGGGAGGAAAGATCCATGCAAATGTCAGAGAAAGACCGGTACTACATGTACCATTTGAAGAAGCATTGAAGAAGCATGTATTGATATTGTAGGCCCCCTGCCGAAAGGGAAGGGAGGTAATAAATATCTAGTCACTTACCTGTGTTCGGCATCCAGGTGGCCCGACACAGTGCCATTGAGATCAATTTCTGCCAAAGAGGTTGGTGAAGCCCTAATGATCATCTTCACAAGAACAGGTTTGCCCCTAAAAATTGTCTCGGACCAAGGTTCGCAGTTTGTAGGGAGCGTCATGAGTGATCTCTGTAAATTGTTGGGGATAGATAAAGTTGAGACAACACCATACCATCCCCAGGGCAATGGCCTAGTGGAGAGGTTTCATGGCTCACTAAAGCCTATGTTGGTTAAAGCAGTTAAGTCGGGGGTGGACTGGGTGACATTTTTGCCCTTAGCACGTTTTGCTTTGCGGCAAGTTTCTAACAGAGAAAGGGTCCAGTCCCCACCAGATGGTGTATGGGGAGAATCTGAGAGGCCCCCTAGACCTCATGTACTCTGGGTGGGTTAAGGATGCACTAAGTCAGATAGGGTGTATGTGAGTGGGTTGGAAAGATTGCAGAACGATTGAATTTAATCAGGGATGTCGCGATTAGTAAAGCGAAAGATGCTAGCAGCAAGCACAAGGTAAGTGCTGATGGAGGAAAGAAGTATAAGTGTCTGTGTGGGAGATCTTGTGATGATGCGTGTGCCGGGTCTGTCAGGTTGTCTGGAAGATTCCTGGGAAGGCCCATATCAAGTGAAGAAGTGTATTAGTAATATTACAAAATTATGAGAGAGATTGGGAAGAGTAAGCCGAAGACAGTGCATACTAATAATCTGAAGAGGTACCTGGATTGTGAACAGTTAGTTTTTAATGTGATGTTGGCAGAAGAGTGAGAGAGTGGAATGTCCAAGCCAACTAGCATACATTGTGAAGGTTTTCATCAAGAAAGTTTGGATGAATTGTTGCAAAGGCATGCTTCGGCATTTTCAAGCAAACCTGGTTCCTGTGACATGGTTAAAATGGTTATTAACATCTTGCCCGATAGTGAAATTGTATCACAGAAACCATACCCAATCCCACAGTCCCTCAAATCTATTCAGAGTTTGAGCCATCTGATAGCCCCTGGGCTAGTCCAATTGTACCCGTGGTGAAGCCAATGGAGATGTAAGGGTGTACATTGACTTAAGGAAATTAAATGCTATTACTCCTCAAATAAGGGGGTGGATTTCCAAGGATTTCTACCAGGTGGGAATGGATGAAAAGTTCAAGCAATATACAGCATTTGTGTGCCCCTTAGGCCATTTTCAGTTTAGGAGGATGCCCTTTGGCCTTAAGAATGCGCCAAATGTGTTTCAAGACTTAGTGAGTAAAGTTCTAGCAGGATGTTCGGAGTATAGACGATATCTTAGTCTTTTCGGATACCTGGTCAGATCACCTTGGTCATCTAGAAAATGTGCTGAGTGTGCTAGGCAAGGCAGGCCTTACCATTAAGAGTGAGAAATGCTTTTTGGAGTCAAACTTGTTGAATACTTGGGTCATTTGGTGGGTGATGGAAAGCTCTCAGTTCCGTCTCATAGAGTAGCAGCCATGGCAAACTACCCCAGGCCCAAAACTAAGAAGCAATTAAGATCTTTCCTTGGCATCCATAAATTATTACAGAAAATTTATCAATAACTAAAGCAAGCCTATCATCAGTACTGACACCAGCAACTTCTTCTGCGAAAGACTCTGTGGTGCAGTGGACCGAACCCATGGATCGAGCTTTTTATGAGTTATGTTTGTGTTTGTCTAATTTTGTTATTCTGAATGTACCACAGTGAGGGGATTTCCAGTTACACACGGATGCCAGTGGGACTTGGCTAGGAGCAGTACTCAATGTCATAAGAGGAGACGAAGTTTTACCGGTAGCCTTCTGGTCAAGGCAATTGAGAGGTGCAGAGGTCAATGATTTAATAACTGAACTAGAATCACTTGCAATTGTTGCCAGTGTCGAATATTTCTTGGTATGGGAGGAGTTTTACAGATCATAAGCCGTGTGTGTCGCTTTTATCATCTACCCACCTGAACAGAAGACTTAGGTCCATGACACTCAAACTGCAGGAATTCAATGTGAAGATAGTATATCGACAAGGAAAAGAGAACGGAAATGTGGATGCACTATCCAAACAGCTGTGGGAGGAGCCTGCTGACCGTGTCTTGGATAACCAGCTCAACCTGTTGGCCCAGAGCTCTTGGGCGGGGAGATGTGGGAACACGCCCACCAGGATGAACTGCCACTTATCAAACTGTGTGTCTGAGAGAAAACATGTGTGTTGTGTAGTGTGGATTACGTGTGGAATCATTATGGTTGTATTCAGTGTATTTAGTATTCAGAGTGTGTGTAACAGGGCAGTGTGGCTAAGGGGCTCCACCTTGCCTTGATATATATATTTGTAGTCGCATCTGTAGAGTTTCAGTCTTTGTGTCTTTCAGTTCTATGTCATAGCCCGGTTCCTTTTAATTAGAACTTTTATGCAAATCTGTGAAGGGATTTGGGTAGCTATTTATACAAAGATTCTGGTGGCAGCATGATTTTAGATTTTACCTAGGATTGACCAGGACCAGGCCAAGGGTGCTGTGACATAACATAGCACTGGGAGTGCACCCAGTGCAACCACAAAGCACATGCTCACAATAATAAAACCAACTAACTTAGCCAAATTCAAAGCTTCCCTCCCACAAATTGATAAATTGATAAAACTAACCGGAGGCCCGCCCCAGCTATAAGTTGTAAAGAGCCCAGCTGCTTGATAGTGTATTAAATTCCTTGACTTACTTTATCAGTATTGTTTGTCCTTAGAGAAGATGGTGGCTCCCAGATTGTCTCCAAGCTTAATATATCTCACTAATGACTCCATTATTTTAAATCTTTATTCTTGTGCAAAACTTCTTCCTGATATATCACTCATGATTTTTTTTTTATTTTACAATATTGTGATGACCAGTGATAATTTTTATGAATATATATAATATAATGATGCTTATTTTATATAAAAAATATTTTGAAATAGCCAGCTAAATATAGATGAATATTTTGTGATGTAGCTAGCTAAGTAAAGATGAATAAACAAATGAAATGAATAGCTAAGTACAGAAAACTGTACATAAACTGAAACTGTAGAGTTTTCCAGCAGCAAAAATGGTTCACTAATCTATTATAGGTACATACACACACTGAATATGCATCTACCTAGCTTGATAAAAGCCTTCCCTTACCTGACCATGCCAAGAAAAACACTATTAACTAGACTACAATAATCTCCTCACACCAGTTTCAGTAGGGCTTATCATCGTGAGGGAGAGGCGGCCAGAAAACCAGTTAGCTAACCGGTAGGCGCCCGAAAGTTAGCATTGAATATGTTGTGGGTGTAGTTTGAATGCAATCAAGTCTCCGCCAAAAGACTGCGTGGACTAACTTTTAGCCCTGGAGTCTATTTTGTGTTACTTCTCAGAAACTAAGCGTCGAAATGACTCCAAACTTTCATACACAGACTGACTACGACCTTAGCTACGAAATATTCGTTGCAATTTTTTTTAAAGAAAAAAATTCAGGCGTGCTGCCGTGAGGACCAAATGAGCACAATCAACTAGACAAAACAAAGCAGAATTGAGAAAAAGTACAATGAAGGTTTTGAAGACCATCAACAAATGTAGCAGTAGACAAAGAATGGGCTCGTCAGCGACGGCACCAGCACAGGAGTTATGGCTTATATACTTGAGGCTGAGGAGCTCGTAACTTGAACAAAACAGGCTCCCAAGGCCCATTTTTTTAAATTTAGTTAGTGTACTCTTTAGGATCCACCATTAGTTGGGGCTCTATAAACACCAAGAAATTTTTTAGTAATCCCTAGCAACCAAAATCCTATTATTATGAATATTTGCGTGGGCAGTCACAGCACCCTTGAGCAAAGTGAAGATGTCACTAGTTATTGATTGGGATTTTCACTGAAACCATTCTGGTTCTGCTAATAGAGTATTTGCAAGCACTTCCACCGGTGAAGAAAAAAGTTAAGAGATGCAAAGTGGTAGTTAAGAGTATGTTTGAATATCATAAAATTACTTACATAGTGGAGTTAAATAATAGTTAGTGCTGCATCGGAGGGAACTACCGTTTTTAGGGTCCTGAAGACTTTAGGTTGTAGCGTCCCAGAGCGCAGCGAGGGCGCTACTTAGGGCCTGAAGGACCCTAAAAGTGGTAGTTCATGATGGCTACGCAGCGCCTAACTAATTTAGAATGTAGCGACTGCTCCTAACAACAGGACACTAAGCGCAATCGAAGGGACACTAAGTTAACAGTGTCCCTCTTTGAAGGACCTATGCAGTTTAAAGTTCCTCTGTCACAATATGAAAACTACAGTAGCTATGTTCTAAAAAATAAATAAATAAATAATAATAAACAAATAAAACAACAAAAAAACAAAACAAAAATGATGCCATAGCTCGATCAAATTGGTATAAAAATGAACAATGTACCAAACCATAATTTAAGTGTTCGAAATTTCAGTAAGGCAGTACAGAAAGTTTTTCTTTAAAAAAAATTTAACATTCCTAAATCACTCGTCTTCTCATGTTGCAAGTAAAACTTCACGTGGTTTTGTCACTGAACATAACTTATCATTGTGACCTCAAAATTTTAAAAACTTTTTCCTTACCTGATTTAACTATTTTTGGCACCTCAAAATCTATTTTACCATTGTTTGTGTGTGTGATCATACAATTAAAAGTGTCCTCTTTATTCATGCACACCCGTATTGATGCCTAGTGATACTTACGATCTATTAATATTCTCCGAACATTCCACAACTGCACATTCTGTAGTCCCAATCTTGTCATTTCTCCTAAACACAAAATATTAAAAGGGATAAAATGAAAATAAAATAAAATAAAATAAAATAAATAAATAAATAAATACAAAATTAAAATAATGAAGCACCAAAGGTGTGAACCCTCAATGCTACTATACACTGGCCATTACATAATCATTTTTCAGACCAATCAGGTATCAGTATAGCTGTACAATGAAACTGGCATGTGTAAATGCTGAGAAGTAAAACATGCAAGGAACACTCACTGATAGTTTCAAAGCAAAACTCCAGTTCAAGCACTCGATTACTTCTCAGCATAAAGGAAAACTACCCCATACTGCAAGATAATATTTGTTCATATGAATAGGACGTGACCAAAGGGGGCGTTACTCACAACTAGTACCTACAAGCAGCAGATAGCTTCACATTTTCTCAAAAAAGGACTAATAATTGTTGAATAAGCTCATACATAATTGTAAACAATAAAATGAATGCTTCAATTAATAGATTTACATGTATGGCAGTTTTATGGTAAAGATCATCAATTCATATTAAATGATATGGTAAATGGTCATCAATATGAGTTTATCAGAATGGTAAAGATCATCATTACAGTGAAATAAGATGGGCTCACCCAGGAATAAGAAAATGCCTTGTTATTTAGCAAGTCCTCTGAAACCTGCATGAACTGTACATAATTGGCACTTAAAGTTTGGGGGGAGAAGCTTCCCCTTGACTTCCACTATAGAACCCTGGTGTTGGTGTGTAAATTTATACGGTCATGAAAAAGAAAAGGTTTAGCATATATCGCACACTGCTATGTCAGTATTCCAATATGTTGGAACTGTATCAGGTAAATTGACAGCAATCAAAATTGATGGAAAACACCACCTGATGACTCCTTACCAAATCATGCAAAGTATCGGCCTTCAACTGATCTGCAGTTTGACTTGTATAAATACACCTACCAGGTGTCACACTCAGTGTATTTATTTATTTAATACATGTTCATTTTTAGTAGATATAAGCTTTCAGCTGACATAAGCCTATGTATGTGCGTCCACTTACATTCAGACCAACAATTTGCTATGTGACCATATCTACAAGCAGACTGGATATCAGTGCAATGGTGTCATAGGTTCAAAAGTATTTTCAGAACAAACTAGATTCCTCCACTCAGATGACAAACAAGGTAACTCCCGTAAAATTTCATCCATTTCGCAACCTTTCCAAGTCACAGAGCATGTGTTATGCTGCCTTGCATTGCTCCTAGCAGACCAAGGACTAGCAACACAAACTGGGACCACCTACCTGGCCACTGTACGCAACATGCATATCTCAGATGGGTCTGCCAGACCTCAGGCAGGGGTCCTGAAGAGGATCCAATTAGGTATCAAGAGGACAAGGGAGATTTGCAAGGGACACACAAGTGTTCATGGAAGACACTGGATTGATCCTTCCATTCCCAGTAGGCTGGCACTTTGGATAACAGTCTGCGTTGCAGATTCTTTTTAGACTCGGAGAATGCTTACTTGAGTCAGAAAAGTGTTTCAGGTCTGTCACATCACCATCCTGAAATGTGCCCAGTTGGATCAGAGGGCAAACATAACCCTCAACTGTACAGGGAATCTGCTCTGTTGGATTTAGTCTGGCCTATTCCGTGCACAAGTTAGAATTTTTTTGGATTGCTGTAAGACAAATACACAGGCCACAGTTTTTTGCATTGGCAATGCAACATCGGATATACACGCACGAATAGTGGACTCTTAACATTTAAACGTCAGGGCGCTGGTAGAGTGTGGCTTTATTTCTCGTATATACATATCTCCAAGGAGCACTTAACAGCAAAAATGAGTTGAATTGATTCCTTGTAGGGTCGTGGCCTCTGTCCCCACACTGCATACTAGCATACTCACAGACATGAACCACTCACGACACGTATATTTGCTGGCTTGCCTCAATGTAATTTTCATTAATATCCTATTCCTGCAGTACAGACTCCACTTCTGTGGTCATGGGGATCACACTGACTGCCTCATCAGCATTCTTGGGCCAGCATTGAGCCGCCCGACTCCCCATTCCACATAGCCTTAATTAATACAAGTAGGTGGATGCAAGGCTCTGCTCATGCTCCACAAGAACACACTTGTGAAACGTGTGATCTCAAGCGACACCTCAAGGGACCCAACTCCAACCTACCAAACAGGACTGCAGGTGGGAGCTCGTGTGATGTGATGTGAATTATGCACACACAAGTCAAATTTAGCTATATTATATAATATGATATTATATTCTATATATTACCTGCTAGTCTGAAGAAATTGGGAAGACTTCTATTTTGGAGAAAGTTAGGGTTGGGGTGTCTTATGGCTGCTCTATACTGGAATGCAAACAGGTCATGCATTGGCTGAAAGAGAGAAAACAAATGAACATTAAATAAGATTCAGGCTGAACGAATCTTCCTAGCAGTATTTATTTAGAGGGGACAAGAAGTTTTAACCCTTCCTTAAAAAAAACAACTAGGCAGCAACTTTCACCCTATCAAAACAAGACAAAAATTGTACAGAGCCACACACACAAAAAAAAATATAATAAAATAAATAAATAAATAAAATTAAAATAAATAAATAATAACAAGTTTAACATAGACATTGCTTTAGGTTTGGAGCTTTAAGACTACCAGCTGGTCTATTTTTTAGCAAGTGTTAACTTATCAGGGTAGCAACATTCCAATTTCTAAACCAGGATAAGCGTCACTACTTGGTTTTGGAGTTTTGTTTTATGCTTTCAACCTTTAGTAAATACCGAATAGGACCGCAGCACAAAAAGTTATACATTACCAGTACATCACAACTGTTCTCACCTTTTGATCCAAAAACTTCCTCTCTAGAAGTTCCTTGAAAGTGTCCGCATCATAAGTGTTGAAAGGGTGGATGTGAAGGCGTAAAGAATGGAAATTGCGACACATGATGATCACACCCTCAGGCAACTTTATGTTGTGCTCCTTCAGCTGCACAGACGGCAGCTTGCGCACAGAGTGTATGGAGATGAGGGGGAAGGACAGACTCAAGGTGTAGCGTGCTAACACAAAGAAATAATATTGTTATGTTGTTAGTAGTGTCAACCAGTCAGGAAAATTGCTAGCAGTAATAAATTAAACCACACTATGGCACTTGGATGTACTAACTTTTGCTAATTAGGTATGCAGTAGCATAAGTCCATTTTATATCCTCAACCACTTGGTTTAGTTACATTTTTTCCTCTCCTGCTCTCTTCCTGATCCCTTTTAAGTCATGGATTCCCCTCTCCTCCTTAGTTTACCTCTTCTTGCTTCTCGGTCTTTGTTCTTCTATCCACGAATGTGGACATAGGCTTTGTGAAACTGTTGCCTTCCCTATTGTACACTTTATCAATTTTCGTCACCCTCATCTGCTCTTAGCTACACATTGTCTCTCTTTCCTTAGTCAATTCTACTGAATGTGACGACACTTTACCCATTCAAGTCATGGTGACACTTTACCCATTCAATTCATGGCGACACTTTACCCATTCAATTCATGGCGATGCTTTACCCATTCAATTCATGGCGACACTTTACCCATTCAATTCATGGCGATGCTTTACCCATTCAATTCATGGCGATGCTTTACCCATTCAATTCATGGCGATGCTTTACCCATTCAATTCATGGCGACACTTTACCCATTCAATTCATGGCGATGCTTTACCAACCTGGCCTTGCAAATGAACTATTCATGAATACTCACACTGTTGTCACTGACATATAAACCTTATAGATCCCTTATAAATTAACGGGTAATTATGTTCAGGATACTCACTTGAAGAAGGAGACATTATAGCAGAGTGCCTGTACTCCAGTGTCTGGTGGTGATCAAACTCCAAGGCCATGGCTCCCAAATTACTGTGCTGTCGAGGTAATGTAAACCTACCGCCACTTGAGAACAGTTCGCTGGAATGCTCTCCACCATTCATGAAACTCTCGTCTCCAGAGAGCATCATTGAGTACGGCCTGTATAAGGTCGAGCCAGGAGTGGGAGTAGACCCAGTATGTGCTGTCATAGAGTTCTGTGAAATTCTGTTCTGGAGCTGCTTGTGTTCAAAACTCTTCATTGGAGCGTTGCGCAGACCTTCCACCAATGGACTCAAAGGCTCATCATAATCATTGAAAAGCATATTAACAGATAATTCTTGAGATTTATCATTCGAACAGTCAATGTCGTGCTGCGACTGATTGCTCTCGCTGCCATCTTGGTCGCGCGATTTAGAACTGGTAGAGTCTGAAGAACGATCTTTAAACTCGGATGGACTCTCAATCACCACGAAATCCGCAATAATATTTGCAGAGGTGTGAACTGGAGACTGGTCGCACGATGTGGTATCACACGAGCTACTGCTCGGGGCCTCGTTGGCTTCATTGTTTGCTCTTGTGTGCTCCGGGGTCAGTGGCAAACTGATGGCATCCTTCTTTATCTTGGTGTTTCTCTTTCGGCGTGGAGGACGAATGGGAAAAGCCACAGAAGGATCAGAACCGGTGAAATCAGTGGGGGACATGCAACCACTCTCTCCAGAACTCTGTCCTGATGTTTTGCTTTGTCTCTCAGGACCAGAGGAAGTGCCTCCTTCTGGTAGTTCGCTCACAGCAGCGCCATCAATGGAGTTTTCCTTTGCCAATAAAGAAGAGTTGTTATCTAGAATGGTCTTAGCATTGCCTGGACTAAGGCCAGCCTTGTCGCTTGTGTAACTCTCCACATCATCTGCTGACACATCTTCTGTTCCTGTTCCAGGAGTTATAACCTTTTCTATGTTGGTAGATTCCTCACTTGAAACATTTGCATTATTACTTATGCTGCTGTCATCTTTACTACTGCTTAAATCAGCCACACTAACCTGGTCTCTAGCTTCTTCGCTGGTAGTTGGCATATTTTCGCTCTTTTTAAGCTTGTCATCATTTTCATCTGTCCTCTCTGATGACATAACTTCACTGCTGACTGGTTCCTTCGGCTTCAAAGTGCGAGCAAACGGCACTGGCTTAAAGTCTGACGGAAGACTAGACACGAACAGAGCTTCCCGTTTCTCTGAATCGTTGTCGTTTAATTTCTTGATAAATAACCTGGGTGGGGGCTTAGGTTTTTTCTTAACTTGTGGATTATTAGACATGCTCCGGTTTCGCACCACTGGCTTGAAAGGTGAAGTACTCGAGTGTCTAAGTAATAACCCAGAAGCAATCGGTAGAGAGCGTTTTGAGTTTGAATTGGACCTAGCTCTATTGACCTGTAATAAATCTGAATCCTCCTGGTGCTTTGGAGCACTCTCGACCGACGGGTGCTCGTCACAACCATTAGGAGAAGCAACACTTGAACTATCGACTGGTGTGGTCTCAGCTTTAGAAGCCACCTCTCTCTCCGTTAGAGTTCGGTTCATCCCACCATCGACAGCAGCTGCAGGAGAAGCTGTCATCCCAGTACTTACCAGAGTTTCCTGGCTACCGCCTTCACTACCTCTCAGCGTTCCAGACCGGCTGTGGCTCTCGTCTTGCATATTTTCGCTCCCAAGTGTGCTACTCCTACTTACGACAACCTGTGGACTTTGTGGCACGGCAGGGTCTATAGGCGTAGCATCATCATTCTCAATATCTGAGTCTGATTCAGGCTGCACGACAGAATGGACTGAGATACTTGCCTGGCTTCTTTTGCTAAAATCCCTCACGGGTTTTGTCGGTGGCAGCAACAAGGAGTTGGAGTCCTGTTGCTCGCTGCCACGCGACGACGACGATTGTCTTTTCCCCATTCTCGGAAGAGTGGATACCTTAAGAGGCTTGGGTCTCCGCACATCTATGCTGACACTCGAAGTAGCAAAATACCCATCAGAAGTTTCCAGCGACAAATTAGAAGGAGAATCAGACAAAATAGTTTTAGGACTGTCGCTGCTCAGGTGAGTTCTATCCGCCAGGATATCGATAGTCTCGGAGTTATTACTCTCTCTGTCCCCCAGTGGCGAGCTCATGCTCCGCTCGTCAGTTCCTGTGGCAGAGAACTCGGAGGCTGAGCTGAGAGACATGGTCTCCAAACTCAGGGCGTTGGGCTGGCTCCCTGGTGTGCTCAGTGACGATAGGGAGATCTTGGAGCTCACAGGAGAAATGTCCGGCATTTGGCCAGTATGGTCACCATCCTCTTCGAGTCTGCCACTATCAAGATCAGTTGGGAGGGACCTGGGGGTGACTTTCTTGCGATGCTGTGGAGATCTGCGTAGAGACATCTTCTTGAGCCCAGATCGTAGCCTCTGAGTATGTCTAGAAAGTAACAACAACAATAATAAAGTATATTGTACAAAATGTATGCAAATGTTGCCCATGTAACAAACTCCTCCCCACTTCAATCATTACTTATACCACCCTATTCCTTACACCTTGTTTACTCTGAAAGTGATATGATATATATATATATATATACAGTGAGGGGCGATGGATACACAATGGAGTCAACGAACTAGGGGTAACTTCTAGCCCTCGTTTAAAGATCCATAATTTATACCGATACTAGTGCTAATCACTTGAACGTCTACTTCACTGGCTCTAAAAGAACCTCCACGGCAGCAAAGGCAGGACTGGCGAGAAGAGTTCAAGTGATGGTGAGAAGAGTTAGCTATAGTCCTACCAACTGAACTATATTCTAGACTTTGATGTGAAAGTTGTATCGTCTGAGAAAGAGAGGGCACTGAATGATAGTTAGCCACAATGCCACATGAATGGAAGGATCAGAAACACGCATGTGTGCATAGAGCTTGGGTGAACAGTGGACCTGCATGCAATACCTTTCTAGAAAGGACTATTCAGCACTAACAGTGATGTGGTAGGAATCGTCACGAATATTGCAATTAATAGGTGTGGCAGTAGGTGCACCTAGCCAAATATTGGTAAAGAGCGCCAAATTCACAGACTAAACCAGGATTGTGCACAGTACGGCGAGTTTTGGCAGGTAGCAGTGTCGTATGTATTTTTTTTTAAATTGCATATATGGGGTTTCATATAGAGGGGGGCTGGCCCTGGGATCTCCATCCACCAGCTGGAGTCCTCCCCTCCTCCCAGCCCCAGAAGTTTTGAAAGTTAATATAGTACATAAGCAAGCTAAAGTTGAATTCTATGAGTAGTAAAGATTAGAAAACCATGCATGTGACTACCAGCACTGATCAGCGTGAAGGATACATTCTCATATAAGGATGTGCATCAAATTAGGGTGGGAGGATAGAGCAATTTTGTTTGTTTTAATTGTCCATAGATTATGCATATATATAGTTGTAACCAAATTTTTGGCAAGATCTAACATACTTCAAACTTTTATATCTTGGTTTCATCCAGGATTTTTTGCTGGGGGTGGAAGACACTGCATGCATATGCTCGCGTAAGTAGGTAATGATTGTAGTACGGAAGTTCACTCACTTCCTCTTGGCGGAGGCCATGATGGAGTATTTAGTATACACATACAACGTTTTCTAGTTTCTTTCTCCTTAGCCAGCCTCCACTTGAATTTGATATTCAGGTCATGATCAAAAAGCGATTCAATCCATATTTTATTAAAAATCACATGCCCATGAGGGTAATAGTACACTACCAGCTCACATTATATGTCCTTGATAACACTCTATTTATATCACCCCAGCTTTAAAAAACGACATAAGCTCATTTCGTATCAATGTACTGGTTTTAATGTGAGCTATTTTACTTGCATTTCATTTGTGTTTCCAGAATAATAATAATAACAATAATAATAATGATAATAATAATAATAATAATAATAATAATAATAAAAAAATGCTCTTCTCTCTTTAAAGATTATGTGTAGTATTTTTGGATAATTTGATCATATACATATATAAAGATCTGCGCTATCCAGATTTAGCATCTGGCCAAGAGAGAAGCTGCAGGCCAAAACCAATTTTGACAAACTTACCAACACTTTCTTATAAATACATGCCCTGACATGGTATTGCATATTATTTCCTATACACTTCCAATGCTCACATTACGCTAAAATGTCACCCCTCCATACTCTCAAACATGAAATGTTTCATAGTTCTGTACTGCTATAACATTAAATTCCCACAAAACTTGATTGTTATAACACCTCACTTGACTGTGATTGTGACACTAATAATAATCTATATAATAATACGCTTGTGTGGTGTCAGTAACGACGACGACGGTGTGTGTATTCATGAATAATTCATGAGCTTTGTATGGTTCGGTAAAGCATCGTTCATTTATGGTAGGTAAAGTATCGCCACAATCAGTAGAACGTGCTGGTTACTTCTAAAAAGCGGGTGCAATTGATGATGGAAGGCGGCGTAGGTTTCAAAAGGAAGGCAAAAGTACGGAAGAGAAGGTAAAAGGCGATTGATCGTAACTAAAAAGCGGATGGAATAGGCGAGGTAAGGGGTGTAGGTTTAAAATGGAAGGGAAGAGAAGACAAAAAGACGAGTGATTAATTATAACTAAAAAGCAGGTGGAATCGACGAGTAAAGGCGGGGATTAGTTTTCAAAAGAAAGGAGAAAGTACGAAATAAAAGACAAAAGTTTCTCAGGACAGAAATTCAGAAGCAGGAGAGATAGACAAAGTAAAAGGGGGCTCAAGAAAAAGAGCTGAAGTTAAGAGAGGTGGGTAGAAGGATAGCTCAGATAGTTCAGAAAAAAGAGAGTAGGAGAGGGAAACTTATGTAACCTTAACCAATGGTAGAGAATGATAACTGATTAAGATAACTTGTGCTACTGCATTTGCTAGTATTCATAATTAACACCCGAAATCCAATAGGGACAGACCCAGGGAAAGTCCCGTAAACCCCCACCCCTTCCCTCCCCTGAGTCATGGTATCCTAATTCCTGTTTTTTCCCCTAGAAAGTTCACAAGTTCTGTGATTGGTTACTATAGAATACATCACTATTATAAGGGTGATTCATATTTAGTATCCCAAATCAGTTGCTTTGTTTTGTTTGCTTAGTCATGCTTAGTCATTCTAGTTAGCCTCACTATATAAACTTGTTGTACATTATGTTATTGACAAAACTATGACTTTCTTCTATCGCTAACTTTTCTTGCTGAATATAAACTTTTACAACTACTTATACTTGACCAGAATGGAAGTCTACAAAGACATTGAGTATTTAAGCCGGTAAGAATACTGACCAATGTGTCAGACTACAAGTCAAAATATGCAATAGTTGTACATGCACACATGAAGTTACTGTCATTTGTTTTAGAGGGAAGAAGAGAGATCATGAATTTATGGACAGCCATTCATCAACAGAAGAACCTGAATCAAAACGCAGGAAAGAAAAGCTGTACCTTCATGAATTCCATCAATGTGAAGTAGCTGAAGACATGACGACAGATGCTGCAAAAAAATTTTTGGGATCAAGGAAAAGACTATATCAGGATCCCTCTCAAAACATTGTGCCACTGTACCCACAACCAGGAAAAAAGTTTGATCGGAGGTGAAAACAAAGATAAGAAAGCGAAAAAATATATTTTCAAACCAAAGACCAAATGCGGAAGAAACGATCAAAGCATCAAGATCAAAAGAGGAAGAAAAATTCACGTGACATCTGATGAAAACCTTTTTCCAGGCCTTCTATCATGGTGGGGAATTCACATCAAGGAGTGGTACAGAAACGACGAGCGTGGCAAACAGATTAAAGAATGTGTTGTAAAAAGAGAAAAAGAAAAAATGTATGTCGCTGGCTACCTGAGGAGCGTTCCAACCAGTCGCTATGGGAGAAATTCATTCACAATATCATTTCAAAACTTAATATCATGCTACAAGGCTTCTCGAAAGGATTGCAAGAGTGGATCTGTGTATCTCTTGAAGGCAGGCACCTTATGCTACAGCTATGAACACTGCTACATTATTATGGTGTGCATGGAAGAGGACAGAACAGACGAATTAAAATCCTTTAGCAGTATTTATGGAGAAGATATTATAGAGCACAATGGGTGTATTGATAGTGAAGGAAAAGTTACAAACCCTCAAATCACACCCTACTTCAGAGTGCAGCACCTTATTACAGATATGTATACAAAAGGTTCGCAATTGAAGTTCCAGTACGAAGAAATAGGCTTTGCCTTCTATTTCAAACATCAAGAGGATAGATTGGAGTGCAAAAGGTCAATGATTAAAGAGAGAAAAGTGAAACACATACCTAAACTATGCGTCAAGAGAAAGTTCAACGGGGAAACGATGGAGTGCCCAGATGTTTAGATGGAAAACCTAACTCATCAGACAACACACACACACACACACACACACACACACACACAATCTGTGCCTATTGTCTTGAATATATTTTGACATTATTATATTTTTCATTACATATAAATTAAATGGCAGTGCCTATAGTGAAAATATATTTTGACATGTTCAACTTCTGTCCACCAATTTATAACCCATAGTTCTATTCCCTAGTTCCTTCATGCTGTGTGACCCTTTAATCTGTGTTGCACTGTATGTCTCACATTCAATTGTTCTAACTAGTCCTGGCCCTATCTGGACACCATCTCAAATCACACACCTATTCATTTCGATAGAGCCTGTATTCTATAAAAGCAAGCTTGGAAGAGTTATTGGACATGGACACAACCGAACCTTTGACATCATCCTGGTCTAGCCCACCCATTCCTATAATTAAAACAATTTGGTAATACCTCAGGCTCAGAGTTGAACAATTGAAGCACATGCAAAGCTTAAAAAGTATTTCAACTTAGATCATTTTTGGGCCTTGCCAACTTTACTCTAAATTTGTAAATGTAGTTTAATGTAGTCTGTTGCTGCTTGTAGGTGTGTTCTGACTAGTCGGAACCTTGCCACGTATTGCACAGTGCACTTTTATTACCAATTCCCCACGATTGGTAATAAAGCACACTATGCAGCACGTGGCAAGGTTCAGACTAGCCAGAACCACACCTACAAGCAGCAACAGCGTTCTTCTGTTGTAGTACCTCCCAGGTGTAGTCTGGGGTCTGACTTCAAGTAGTAGCTCCACAGTAACCCCCAGCAGGGGTGGCCACTCCTCCCACAGTTCACCTCAGATCTGGTGGAGCGGCTAAGTGCCCACTTCCAGCAGTGGGTGGGCGGCCACTAGCGAGGCAACTTCCAGGGGTTCATCAGTCCCAAGTTCAGCAGCCCCAAGTAGTGCAGCATCAGCAACCAGTTCACAAGGTATGACTCTTAGGGTAGTGTAGGATAGAGGGCTGCCAGTTTGGCATATAAAAAAAAGGAGAGATTATTGTGGTAGGGGAATCCCTGCCAGAGGATGGTGGGATGGCTAGCCAGTGTATGGTAGTAGCTCAAGTATGGGGAGTGGAAAAAGAAAAAAAAGAAAAATTGAGCTGGTGGCAGAAATGTAGGTCTCACACCACCTAGTAAATTGCATTAGCTCATTAAATGGGCCACTGTCTTGCATATTGTTTACTTTGGTTACCACTAGCTTTCATTTTGGTCTTGATCCTGCTATCTAACCAGTAATCAGAGGTTGGGCAGGCTATAGTTATAGATATGTCACCTTGCAGGTGATCACCCTGGCTCGCCATAGAACTCGAGTATACCCATGCTTGCATCGCTGCCTCTAGGCTCTGCCACCTTTACCTACCAGGATGACATTGCCAACCTTCTCTGCAGCCTCAGCCCCAGGCCCGTCACCGATAATGGGTCGAGCGTTTCTCAATCATGGTGGCCACACTATCCTCCATACCAGGCCCAGATCATCCGGGCGGAGTGCAATTATGGAGTTTCGACAGGAGGCGCTAGCCAGGCGTGACCTCAACTGGTCGGTGACTAAAGCCATTCCCCGCTGCCAATTCTGCATGCAGGATGGTAGAATTGGCTACCTCCAACCACTCAACCTCCACCACCGCCCACCTGTCGCCAGGGCCCTCGAGCAGAACTTTGTAGGCCATCAGGGTGTCACAGGCTACCTAAAGGGTCCTCTTTCTTCTACATCATGTATATATGTATATTTCTCCCACCTATTTGCAGCCTTGGGGGGTAGTGGCCGCTATGCGCCCCCTTCCTTGGGGTATGGTGAGCCCAATAATCATGACCCTATTAGCACTAATTAACACCCTTGATAATTACAATTTCGCCAAAAGCCCCCCAAGGCTGCAGATAGTGGGCGGGACCTAGTCTATTCTGCAGATTGACGCCATACCCCAACAGCCCAAGACACTGCCAAAACGTGAATGGATAGAGGAACTTGTCAGTGGAAATCAGGCTAAGTCACTGTAGTTTAATGTAGTTTAATGTAGTTAAACGGGGTTACAAGGGGCTTAGCCGTTATGAGGGGTGGGATAGACAGTGGGACTGGGTAGCGCAGCGCGGATACAAGCCTCGTGGGAATTGGTAATAAAGCGCACTGTGCAACACGTGGCAAGGTTCAGACTAGTCAGAACGCACACAAGCAGCAACAGCGCTCTCTGTTGTCCACCACCCACCCCTACCAACTGTTCACCTCTGTGAGTAATGCAGGTCCAAATCATGGACATCTGGAAACCTAGGTCTCCATCCAGTAGGATGTGATGTCAGGGGCTGTTGGGGTTGCCAAAAAAACCCCATGGCTGCAGATAGTGGGTGGGGCCTAGTCTATTCTGCAGATTGACGCCACACCCCAACAGCCCAGGACACTGCCAAAATGTGAATGGATAGAGGAACTTGTCAGGCTAAGTCACTGTAGTTAACCAGAATTGTCCAAAGTGTTCAGGCAAAAATGCTCCAAAACTGGCATGAGTGATGCATTTTGTTATAATATAATAATTATTGAGCGAGCGAGATACTATTAGTGGTGGATAATGCAAAATCAGGTATATGTTATTGGCAAGCAAGCGAGACACTATCAGGGGTAACGCGAGCGAGACAGTATTAGGGGTGGACAAAGCAAAATCGGGTATATGTTCGATGTATATATATATATATATATATATGTATGGATTGTACGTATGCCCCTTAAACGCGCGTGCGGGTACCGGTTTTTTCTCCTAAAAACACGGCCGTTTAGGCTTGACCCCAGTTGTTTCTAATACTACAGCATTAAGAAAGTCTTACTTGAAACTTAGGCTCCAAATTGTGAGATAATTCCTTTACCAGACTTGAGAGACTGGTAATTCAGATAGTCAGAATGGCTTCAATTTGATACTACAGAAGTTACTACTACTCAAAGTAATTTTGTATTTGTTTGCTAAAATTAATTGTCTTTTGTTTTGTAGCTGAGAGCTTGATGTCAAGAATCACTGGTAATTCAGATAGTCAAAATAGCTTAAATTTGTAACTACAGAAGTTACCAATACTCAGGAAATTGAGGCAAGTAGTATTTCCATACAGTGCTTCCAGTTTGAATTTTTGATTGTGTTATGGTTTTTATTCCACTGCAGGGAAACTAAAAGCTCTACAAAGTTCATTTTTTGTATGGAGATATATTAAGGCTATGTTAATAGGTTCGTCAAATTAGTTTTTGGTTTTGTGGTTACATGTGTGATAGGTGGCACCTTGAAGTGGTTGAATTTTATCATTTTCAAAATTTGATGTTTAGGCCAGGAAAAAAAAAAAATTTTATACTTGGACCTCTCTCACTTAGCACATATGAAATATAGCCTGTAAAGTTTACCTTGAAGTGGTTGAATTTTATCATTTTCAAAATTTGATGTTTAGGCCAGGAAAAAAAAAAAATTTTATACTTGGACCTCTCTCACTTAGCACATATGAAATATAGCCTGTAAAGTTTATAGTAAAAATAAATTGGTGCACCAAATTTATTTCATTATTCAAAAATTTCGAAATGTATGGCCTAAAATGTAGCAAAAAAGTGTTTAGGCCAGTATTTCTTTGTTTTTATACTTGGACCTTTCTAGACTTGTCAGAACATAGAGTAATAATTGAAGTTTCATATATATATATATTTTTTGTGCGTTGAAATATATTATTTTGTGGAAAAAAATTGGAAAATTTTAACTGACTATCAGCTTTGGCGGCAGAGATCGCCATTTGATGACGTCAGATGACGTTTATTCAGATTTTAGCAGTATGCCTTCTACGTAATCGCTACGTAAAATCTTGGCGCAGGCGCACTCAAGTCAATTACTGCCGGGCGGCAAAAAAGCGGGTAGCACTACTTATTGTGTTTCTTTCTCCGGGGTGAAAGCTAACGCGTTCTTGGAAGTGGTAGATAGTTTCTGCACTCTGGCCAGGGAATAAGTTTCTTGTTGTCCAATCTAGAGGACGTACTAGAAGGGGACAGGCGGTACTGCTGTTTAGAACCAGGCGACGCCGTAACAGAGGAACTAAGCAAACACTCCTGAAATTCCTGCCAAGAATGGACTCACAGAGGCACCTTGATGAGAGGATTCAGTGATTGTAGTACCTCTTCTGGCTCTGGATTAGTAGCTAAGAGGGAGTAATCAGTAATTTAGACTTTAGTCGACTAGTTATGTCCAAATAGTCGTTTTAGAATAGTTAGCTAGGGTTTTAAGCAAAACTTGGGAGACCTGGACAAAAAAATATAGTTCATAATATTAACTTGCAACTAATTTTGCTATATGTGCTAGGCTGCACACTGATGTGTGAAACATTCATCCGTCCTGATTCCACCTCACTCTGACAGGCACTTTTCAGGCTCTTTTGGAATCCCCCTGATGTTGTCATTAGTTATATAATATTGTCACACATTTACATTATATTTTTATCAGCTTTCTGTTATGAAGGTGCATTATCAAGAATGAATAAATCTAGGCATGACTTTTTTTTTTAAATAAAAATCTGAAATAGCAACTTTATGATAAAAAATGTATATAAATTATGTGTTCCAGAAGAATGACTGGTCAGCATTGGCATAGTGTAGGCTTGGTGTGGGAGGCAACATCCAGTTCTTTAGTCCAAGTTTACCAGTGGCAGCTTCAACAATGAATAATATTTACTAGATGACCTTGAGCATCACCAAGAGAGGGTCAGCAGGGCCTGCTATATTATCTTTACTGGAAAATACTGTTGCCATTAATAGTGTTAGCAATATCAACCAGTAATTTAAACTATCCTCTATAGCTGTGTGAGTTATCGCAGTTGAATAAAGTTAATTAGCATGCAAATAAGGGAAAGTACTTACACGCGGGCAAAAATTAATAGGGAAAGTACTGTTTGGACCGCATCATAATGACGAATTCAACGCGGGTGAGGATTGAATGACGATCCGGTGACGACACGGAAGAAAATAATGACGACAAAATAAAATGGCAATAGTCTATGGGAGAGTGTAGTGCTGTGTTTGTATTAACCTATATTTTAAGTGACAAAAAATTTGTAACTACAGTTTTGTGAGATAAAATTGATCATTTATCATAGTGTTTCAAGAAGTTTGCTCTTTAAGCTGGAAGCACTGTATGGTTGGCTTGTATTACAAAAATAACACTGGCCTATTTATTTTGTAGCTGAGATCTTATTCAAGAGTTACTGGTAATTGAGGTAGTCAGAATTGCTCAAGTGTGATACTACAGAAGTTACCATTACTCAGGTAAGAGTGTAATTTGGTATTTGTGTTTGCTACTGCTATTATACTGTTCTGCACGAATTAAGCTAAAATATAAATTTAGTAGTAACAATACTGTAGTTTTAACTAGGCAGGCTCGCTCGCCATTTGTGCTCAAGCACATCACTAGTTGGCGAGCGAGACAGTATTAGGGGTGGATAATGCAAAATCGGGTATATGTTATATATATGTATGGGTGGATGGTACGTATGCCCCTTAAACGCGCGCGCGGGTTCCCTTTTTTCTCCTAAAAACACGGCTTTTTAGGCTTGACCCCAGTTTATTCTGAAACTGCAGCATTAAGCTAGCCTTACTTTAAATTTGCGCTCCGAAGTGTGAGAAAATTCCTGCGAAATGCTTGTCTTTCAAGACACAAAAAGTTGCTATGACCGGTTACTATGGCATTGAAGACCCTTTTCCAGATGTAATTTCAAAACTTCGCCGTTTTAGGTGGGATACAAAGTGCCGATTGTTGGTTGTCAAGAGCCATAGGTAGTCAGAATGCCGTAATATTAATGCTAAGGAAGCTACTACTACTCGAGGGAAGCTGAGGTAAGTACGTAATTCCATATTTGTTAGCTACGTATACAAAAATAACTCTGGCTTTCTTTTTTGTAGCTAAGAGCTTGTTGTCAACAGTGACTGGTATATTCTAATAGTCAGAATGGCTTAAATTTGATACTACGGAAGTTACCACTGCTCAAGAAAATGAGGTTAGAAAGTAATTTTGTATTTGTGTACTAAAATTGATGGTATTTTGTTATTGTAGCTGAGAGCTTGTTGTCAAGAATTCACTGTAATTCAGATTGTCAAAGTAACTTAAATTTGATACTACAGAAATTACCAATACTCAGGAAATTGAGGTAAGTAGTAATTCCATAAAATTACACACTTATTTTTTTAATTGGCGAGCGAGACACTTACAGGGGTAAAAATGAAAAAATTGGGGATGTTTGTTTATTTATTTGTATATATGTTTGGACGTACGTATGTCATTTTGTACTTTGACCCTCGCGTTTTTGTGTTAGTTATGTGTTCGACCCCGTCCCAAATTGCACTAAACAGAATCCTCTGGTTTATCGATCAGTACCCGTATCACCCTAGAAATTGAATTGTTTACCGTTTTTAATTCTTTTGCGGGTGCAGTTCAAACTTGAAAACTTAAGGGACTTCCATTTCTATTCGAGTTAGTGGCGGTGGTAAGTCAATGCGCTCTTTGTCATGGTTATAAGCCGTGCGCAACAGTATTTACTTGAAAATACATTGTCCACTAGACTACTGCGAAGGTAAGTCTGTGTAGGTGCATGTCCAGTTGTGTCAAAGCATTGTGTGTTACAACCACTACTTAGCTAAAGAATATCACAAAGAAAACTTTTAAATAACGTGTATTGTTTTTTGTTTTTTTTCTCCCCTTCCAAGCAGTTGCAGAGAGTTGTTACTATGGCACTGAAATCCCTTTACCCTGTATGCTAAATTTAAAAACTGGACCTTATTTTCAGTAGCTTCAGTGTTAGAAGTCAAAATCATCTATAAAAATAGTATAGTCTTTAGGCTCGCTCGCCATTTGTGCTCAAGCACATCACTAGTCACAGTTGAGAGCTTGTTCAAGAGTTACTGGTAATTGAGGTTATCACAATGGCTGATGTTTGATACTACAGAAGTTACCATTAATCAGGTAAGAGAGTAATTAAGTATTTGCTGAAATAAAAGGTCATAACTGCTATTATAGTTTTTGCATGAACTTAGCTAAAATATAGTTACCTAACTAGCAGGCTCGCTCGCCATTTGTGCTCAAGCACACCACTAGTTTATATATATGTTTGGACGTACGTATGTGATTTTTGTACTTTGACCCTGGCGTTCTTGTGTCGGTTAGGTAGTCGATCCTGTCCCAAACTTCACTGAATGGAATCCGGTTTATACCCGTATTACCTTAGAAATTGAATTGTTTATCGTTCTGAAATATTTTGCGGGTGAGTTAAAACTTGAAAACAACCGGAGTTCCATTTCTATTCGAGTTAGCGACAGTGGTAGCTAATTCAATGCGCTCTTTGTACGGTTATAAGTCATACCCAACAGAGTTTACTTGAAAATTTATTGTCCACTAGACTAACCATGTACGTAAGTCTTGTGTAGGTATGTCCAGTTATGTGAAAGTATTGTGTGTTCTGTTTTTGTTTTTTGTTTTTCAATTCAAACAGTTGCGAGGAGTGGCTACTAAGGCTTTTAAATCCCTTTACTGTATAAACGTAATTTAAAAACTTGACATTATTTATAGTAGCTTTGAGTGTTAGAAGTTAAAATCAATCATATAACAATAGTGTAGTTTTAGGCTTGTTGGCCATTTGTGTTCTTTGTGCTCAAGCACATCACTAGTATATATGTGTATGTATGATGGTACGTATGCCTCTCAAATGCGCGCGGGTTTCTTTTTTTCTCTTAAGACACAGTTTTTTTAGGCTTGGCCCCAGTGGATACTACAGTATTAACCAAGTTTATTTAGGTGCAAAATTGTGAGAGAATTCCTGCGAAAACACTTGTTTTTCAAGTCACAAAAAGTAGCTGCGACTGGTTACTATGACATTGAAAATCCTTTACCAGACATGATTTCAAAACCTCGCCGTTTTTTTTTTTTTTTGGAGCTGCTAGGTGCTGCTTGTAGGTTGTCAGGAGCCACTGGTAGTCAGAAAGGCTTAATATTAATACTAAAAAAATCAACACTACGTAAGTACGTAATTACATGTTAGTTAAAATTTACAAAATAACTGTGGCCATTTTTTTTAGCTGAGAACTTATTCAAGAATTACTGATAATTGAGGTAGTCACAAAGGATTATCAAATTTGATACTACAGAAAAGTTACCATTACTCAGGAAATTAAGGTAACAAGTAGCTTCTTATTTGTTTGCTAAAATTAATGGTCAACTTCTATTTACTGTTTTGCATGAACTAAACTAAAATAAATTATGTAACAATACTGTAGTTTTATGTAACCTAACTAGGCAGGCTCGGTTGATATTTGTGCTCAAGCACATCACTAGTGTATCTGCATCGGAGTTAGCACCTATGGGAAAGAGGTCATCAATTTGAGAAACACTTAGATAATGCACCAGTCAACAGGAACACTTTTATACAAATAGCAAATTTTCTCGTTCTAACAGCAAATATTAAACTCTTTACTTTTTATACTCCCTAAACAGCCAACTCGTGACAATATAGTAGTACGGTGCGTAAATTTCCCATTCAAAAGTGTATGGGAAAAATCGCTGTTCAATTGAAATCGCACGGGGAAAGTAAAGTAGTGCGTAACTAAGTGAAATAACACAGTAACTAAGTGAAATAGTATGGGTAAATGCACACATGTACAGCGTTAACCTTGGAAACGTATAGTTCAAATAGTTTCTAGTTGGAGACAATGTCATTCTGTACCACAGAAGCTCTCCCCATATTAGAGTGAATGTTTTTCAACAGATTAGGAGGAGTAGTACTTTGAAAACGAAGTTCCAGAGGAAGCTAATACTGAAATAAGGAGACAGTGAGTGAACCATACAGTGTAGCTACAATTGTAAAATAATTTTATTTTTTTAAAAGCTGGCCTACTATTAGCGAGTGATAGCACCTGTGCTTTTAGGGATCAATAGCAGTTACCCGTGCTATTACTCATACTAATAGTGACAAACCCACCACACAATGTGCTGGCACTCATCCTCCATCTTAGGTGAGTTCTCCTGCTCTTTCTTCTGTCCACGATTTGCACGTTTCTAATATTTTACAAGTTTTTCTTATATTGTGGATTTAAAATGCTATACCAAGTTACTATACTGACCAAATTCATTCACTTTCTTATCCTCTTTCCCATCGTTATTTTCACATATCTTGACGACTGAAGGTGACAACTCTTTATCTATTCAGTTTACTTTATATTGGACTCTGTCATTACAGATTAGACAAGCTTATTACTAGCAAGTACCCCACCACAAACTAGGAATGCAACAGCATAGGGTATTATTGGGCAATTTCGTGAAAATGTTAACTAAAGGGGTAAAATTTAAAAAGAAGTTTAGATCATGTTCTTATACATCATTTAAAAGCCTAACAATGGAATTTTTAATTTACTGAAAGTTTAACTCAATACAATAAAAGGGGGAGGAGTTACAGTGCTTGTTAATAGAGTTGCTCATTAAAGTATTTTGGCACGGTATGAGGGATGGTTTAGATTAGGTACCTCCTACATCTAATAGTAATACATTATAATTCCCTTTTTCATATTTTTGAATCAATCTTGGAACTTAAGAGGTGGTTCACTACCCTAAAAATAATCATATATATTTTTTAATATTTCACAGCTCGTCGTTCCCGGATATAATTAATCTTGTACGTCCATCACCAAAAAGTATATTTTTTTAGATAGCTCGTTCACATCAAGTTGCTCAGTAATTATATTTCATTTTCTTTTTTAGTTCAATAGTAGCTTTAACTTCCACCTTTTAGTTGGAGACCACAACCATCATGACTCACAAGAAATGTGTGACGGACATACTGTATTGTACATCCATCACGTATGTCAGTCACATTCAAACAATCTTCACCAGTCACCCTTATATAATGTCAGATCTGTTGTGGTGCTACATGCTACATTGCTGCACTATACATTGATTAGGACACGACCACAATTTACTTTAGTTATTGTTCAGCATAAGCAAATTTATAGCTGGAATTGACCACAACACTGACTTTTTATGCCAATTTTAAAGTTCTGCATGCTACACACTTCAGTAATGGTGACAATCAGTCTAATCAACTAGGCTTTGCTAAACCAAGTGATAGAGGATAATATTATCCTCTATCACTTGGTTTAGTTACATCAGTTTCCCTCTCCTGCTCTCTTTCTTCCTGAGCCATCTCAGCTCTTTTATCCTCTTCCATAGCTCCTTCTTCTTGAGTCATGGATTTCCTTCTCCTGCTTCTTGTCCTTCTATCCATGATTGTAGACTTGGGCATTGTGAACTTTTGCAATCCCTTTTCCCTGCCACTCTCGCCTTCTTTTTTAGCTACAATAGTCACTGCTTCCGTAATCACCTCTGTTACCTTAATTGCATTCTATTGAATGTGACAATGCTGGTGGCAACACCCTACCTATTCAGCCAGTGACAACACTTTACCCATCCAGGTAACATTGACACATTACCAACACAACACTTTACCCATCCAGGTAACATTGACCCATTACCAACACAGCACAGCTAATCAATTATTCATGAATACACACATCGTCAGTCGTTACTGACACACAAGTGCATTATTATATAGATACTTACAAAATATGAAGTAAACAGCGAACTAAAATTAAAGTGATGTAGTGATTGATAATGACACATCACTGGTACACAGTGATTTACTTGACACATGGAAAATCCCATACGTTAGATGTCATTCACTTTGCTAGCTCAACTACTATACAAACACACTTAGCAAAATCAAATTACAACACTGCACACAAGCTATAGTGCAGCAATTTCCAAAACGACGTCGAGCTGCCTATTTGCGCTACACCTTACAGCCAACTCACGATTTAGCCAGATGAAGTTGTGAGCGTCTGCTGTTACTAGCCGGCATGGTGATGGGTGCAGATTCCTTGGGGGTATCCTGGTCTGATTCGCCCATCAGGAATGACTTGAAACTTGACTCTCCCTTAGCTCCTAAGAAAGGCTTGAATTTGCCCACCTTCGTCAAAGCTGGGGAAGCAGGTTGATCTGTAGACACTGATGCCTCCTTCTTTGACGTTGACACTTTACGGTGCGAGTCCTGAAAATCATCAATGCTCTCTGGATCCTGCAAATAATAATAATAGATTATTACTTCAATTACAATTACTCACAATAGCAAGTTAAAATAAAACATCCACACAACATCAAACACTAAATAGTCCTGCTCTCTTCTCTTTCAACTGGCAGATAAAAGTTAAAATGCTTCGTAAAATAAAGCTACCATTACTAGGGAAAATTGAGGTAGTAGTTAGCTAAAATTAATGGTCAACGGCTTTATACTGGTACTTTCAATAATTTTTTTTTACTAAATGTAATCAGATATCGTAAATTAAAACATTAACATATGAGAGAGAGGTATTTATATCCATTGTTATCCACTTGATTTAATTACTTCAGTTTCCAGTTTCCCTCTTGCCCCCCCCCCCCCCACCCCCCCCCCCCGCCCCCCGCCATCTCAGCTCTTTTTATCCTCCTCCCACTCTCTATTCAATTCATTCCTTTTGAGTCGTGGATTCCCTTCTCCTCCTTTCTCAAGCTCTCTTTCCTACTAACCATGATTGTGGACTTGGGTTTTGTGAATTTATTGCCTTCTTTTCATTCGTTCCTTGCCGTTTTCACCTGCTTTTAGCTAGAATAGTAGTAGTTTTAACTGCCTTCTACTGAATGTGATGATTCTTTACCCATTCAATTCTAGGTGATGATATTTACCAACCGGATTTATCCCATGAATTGTTCATGAATGCACACACCGTCATTGTTACTGAGTGTATATATTTATATATGTGACCGTCTACAGGAAAACGCGGCACCCTTTGAAAAATTTTTTTTTGCACTTACAGAGTTGTCGGCGTCCAAATATTGAGCTCTCCAAGTTTTATCGTCGTAGCTTAAGTCGTTCCCGCTATAATAGACCTAACCGTTCCCTTCCGTCGGCTTGAAACAATACATTTTTAAGAAATCAATAGATATTTTCTCGATGTTTACGCACGCCGCGTTGTGCCCGGTATTCCCGTAGACGGTCACATATATAGTCGTGGTAAAAAGCAGCTTTCATGACATAGTAATGTACATACACACACACACACAGATAAACTGGTAGCACTTCCTAATGTAGTAATAAACCAGTCATCCCTCAGGGCTCATTTAAATTTATGGATCTACCAGGAAGACTTGTCAAAACATGTAAAAAAACTTCATACTTACAGGTACTCTAACCATTCTAAAGACGCAAATAAGAACACCACTAGCAAAAACTGGAGTGTATATACTATAGAAAATCAATGCTGCACTGGCTAAATCAAAATTGGGCATAGTTTCAAAGTAAAATAACCAATCATTAAAAACACACTCCCTTAAACCATAATTAAGAATATAGACTTCGCTGATAATTAAGGTTTGACTGTCTATGTAACTAAGTCATATATCCACCACATCACCGCTTTTTAAACCCCCTAACTCATTCTATGGCAAAATATCTGCAATATTTTTCTCATATAAGGAATAAATTACACACTACTTCACAATCACTAAGACAACTCCAGTTGTAGCACTATTAATAGTAAAGTGTTACACAATCTAGTCCATACAAACAAACCATCCTCCATAAGAGGTTGTATTTACTACAGACCACAGCAGGGCATTATCTAGGTATTCAGTTGGCAATATAAGTGGGTACCCTCATGTATATACAGTACCTTATACACACATATATGTATACACCGCATCCTCGCGCAGTTTCCGTGGAAACTAAAATTTAATTTATACTATTTATTGCTGCGACTGCTAAAGGAGGGTGGAGAAAACTAGGGTAAATATAACTGCAACACCCTCAGATAATTGTTGCCAAAAATTAACTAGCTTAGAAGAGTGGTTTAATCCAGCCTTATTTTTCTCTTTCCTTTCTAACTGACTAAAGCAGTAAGTTCTGTAAGCATGCGCGCTGCTTAATAAAGGGAGTGGGTACGAGTTATGTAATAAAATTGGCATGTGGGTGTGCGGATGTGACCACTAAAGCGTTGGGAGAACAAGAGTGTGCAGAATTGAGGACAGAAACCTTTTGAGGGTGGAAAGATGGAATATAGCAATATTGCTACAGCACTAACATAATATAAAGCACCAAAGTGTTACTATACACAAGCCAGCTAATACAAAATCATCTCAGACCAAAAGAATAATTATTTGGCTATTCTTATCTGGTACCAATATATCTCGAGCAATGAAAACGGTGAATGTAAAAAAAGAAAAGAAAAAAAAAGGGGAAAAAAAAGGAAAAAAAAAAAAAAAAAAAAGCCAGAGACACTCACCGGCATATATTTTCAACACACAACTCCACTTGCAGCACTCTGTTAACTTCACAAAATACTGCAGGCAGCAAGAAATTAATTGCTCATGTGATTACGTGATGATAGGGGGTGTTACCCACAAAGGCTAGTTCCTATGCGGAGCTCATAGCTTCACGTTAAAAACAACAACAACAACAAAAAACCAGCCCGAAATTCACAGAAGTAGCACAATTATAGGTCTTAAATTCTGAGTAAGTTCATACCTAAATCAACGATTAATTGTCAGTAATCTCCAAAATCAGCTCACAGATAGACAAACACACAGGACGACTATTATAACCCTCTTGCACATGCACACTGAGGGTTAATGAAGTAGCTTTGTATAGTCCCCGGAGACCATTGGTAGTGCAGGAAATGAAGTAATTGAAGAAAACAAACAAACCAAAAACCCAATAAAATAGCCACACGTATTCAATCAATTCAGGTTGTTGTTGTTGTTTTTAATAATAGAAATAATAAAAAAATTCCTCTGCATAAATGCCATAAATTCTGTTACTGACAA